>Ga0049105_1000257_pt1 | contig 15984 bp, 11 predicted proteins | sample WorMetvaBAHAMAS1_FD_61260 | JGI IMG/M metagenome (GOLD analysis project Ga0049105, IMG submission 61260) | Worm MetaG Olavius vacuus BAHAMAS.1 | ecosystem: Host-associated > Annelida > Digestive system > Unclassified | place: Germany: Marburg | collected 2013-04-09
AAGTACCAGTACAAGTACCAGTACTTTGCATGCAAGTACAAGTACCAGTACCAGTACCCGAAAAATGTACTTAAGTACAACTTAAGTACCAGTACCAGTACCAAGTACAACAAGACTGGCAGTCTGCAAGTCCAATGTAGGCTCATCCTGGTTCTGCTACTTATTAGTTTTATTACCGTAATGTTTCATGTTGGCATATTTCACTGACTCATTTGTGTTTCATTGCGTTTTTATCACTGTATATCGTATTGACTGATGTATTGATCTATTCAGCTGCACAGCTGCAAGAGTGTTTAATAAACTTACTTACTTACTTACTTGCATGACAGTCATCTACAAGGCCCGCCATCCGATGTAATGACCATAGAGGTTTTCGGTTATGGCTATCTGAGTTAGCGGGCACTTTGCCCTTTGTACTGCAGGTTAGTATGGTTGAAGAAGGCCGCCGACTGCACATTCATCAGTCATCCGGAGACTGGAGGCGAGAGTATAAGATTTCTTAGATCGTCAGTGATTAAGCATGAAAGCTGTGGACATTTTTCTTATTCGCCTCCCTCCCCTTCCACCCTCCCCCTCCCCCGAAAATTTAAGGCCTTGCGCTTCAGCCGTTTGGGCCTCGCTGTGACCCAGTTCCAACATCGTCGACTCCCCCGGATTGGTTGCTATAGAGGTATACCGAGTGAGTTCCCTGTCCATCTTTCTCTCCACTGTTGGTCAGACACATTCCTCAGACTATCCAGTCCTTCAAGTCGCCCATCTAATAATGTCATTTTCTTCACTACGTCTGACTCTGACCTCTCTGGCGTGTCAAGATAGGACCAGCATTATTCCTAATTCGTAAATGAACACAAGTGTTATGCTACTTTAATTGTTTATTTTCTATTGTTTACTAGCATTACGGTGAATAAAAGTTATTCATAAACAGAAAGCCAGTGCTGGGTAATTAACGCGTTAAGCCTTAAAAAGAACTTGTAAGGTTTTAACCATTCAGATTTAGTAAGCATTAAACTTTAATCGCTTTCTCTGAAAAAAAACAACCTTTGTATTAACAACATAAAGCAACTATTGATAATAGTTTCCTGAATAAATTTGCTGCAAAATAACTAAATGTTTTCCACCTCACCTGAACAATATCTCTACACTGTCGTGTGAAACATCAAATGCTCATCGCACACATGCTACCACTGAGTTGTCAGAGAAAGTAACTCCAAAATTTACCCCATCTCAACTGTGGCCTCAAATTCGCCAGATTTTAATCCAGTTGCTAACAGCGTGTGTGAATATTGCGAGAGAAAATGTACAAGACACCCATCACTGATCCGGACCTATCGACGACGTTGACGCCACTGACGAATTGCTGCCGCAGTGACCGCATGATCCAGGTTGGCCCACTCTGTTCTCAGTCGCTATTGCAGTTCGCCCAGATCAGTTATGAGTATTTTGAACACCTAAATTAACTAATAAAAAGTAGGCCTAGTTGCGCTACTTACTTAACTACTAATAGTTAACTAAGTAAGTACTTTATTAAACATATGACAAACGCACATGCAACATAGAATAAAATGCAAGAAAGAAAACAAAAACTGATTATACGAAAAACTATTGTCCATCACTGCCATTGGCATAAAGAGCAATAAAAATGTGCTGAAGTTACCGGCTTTACACGGGTCGGCTGGCTCCTGGACGGGCAGCTGCGGTAGATACATGGCGCTCGGCAGCGGCCGACCGGTGGTAGTTGTTTTCTGAGTGGTGCCCGGCCTGTCGGTGTCTGTCTCATTGTGGCTGACGACACCGGTGTCGGCCTGTCCACCGCGTCCGGCGACCGCCAGCGCCAGCAACAGGGCGGCGCAGATCGACATCGTAGCGGCCGTAACGCCGCCAAGAACACCCCCGACCGATTACTCAGGCGGATTAGTCAGAGTAGTAGAAAAAAAGAACGGAATTACTACTTAACAATAACAACGACGAGCGTCCCGTTGACCAGCCAGCTGATCTGCTTCTACGCAGTCGGGCGGCGCGGCGCGCGGCTCGGCCGTGGCCCGCTCTTCTCACAGCAGACAGCGTCTGTGAAATGCGTTCTGTCTCGGTCTCAGCCTCCGTAGCAATCATCGCCGAACAGACTCGGTCGCTGGCTCCTCTACCCGCCTAGCGTCGCTCGACGTATATGGCGCCCCGCTGAAAGGCGCAAGGGCTCACTTGGCCGATCTCCCGGCCATAACGACCTCGCCAGACGCGTACGGTCTTCTACCACCATCCACAGCCGCTTGCAACATGCGCATCCAGAAGTAGAGGACGTCGTGTCACTCTCCCAGCTAAGCTTCTACGGTCAAGAAAGGCTCTTCGGCACATACGGTCCCGCCAACTTGGCATATTGGCAGTCGGCGGGTATATACTAGCGCCAACGAGCTATAGTCGTGATCCCGCTGCGTTTATCTTATCTTCTCGTGAGCCGGGGCCGCCATTTCATCTTTCCACCGGCTTATCGGACAATAAAAGAGTGGCGCGGAGCCGGCTGTGTGACAGGGACGATGAATTGCTGACAGATATAGAGCTAGTTTACTCATTGCCCCTTTAGAACTGCTCTTAATGATGTTCTTCCCGGAAAACATCAATCGAGTAAGCTGACTGCGGCTGCTGAGGAGATTGCCGCGGCAAGTCCATCCATTACATCGATTTGTTGTGCATTTGTTGCACAACTTGTTCTAGGACTTCCTGCAGTGGCGTAGCTAGGATTTTTTTTTGTATTGGGTTAAGTAGGCCTAAGTAAGAAAATTTATACACGGCGTCTAAAACAAAAATATCTCACGCGTATTCTCCAAATGCAAATAAGCTGGCAGCATATTGAATGTTTCTCACCCGAGGATCGGCAACAGCGAACGACCTTGGTCCACTCCTGGCTTAGTAGAATTTATCCTCTGACGACAGCGAGGCCGGAAGCAAACTATTGGATTGATATGGCGAGTCTCCCCTTTCCCTTTCCTTTCCTCCTCTCCCCTCTCTTGGAGACTCTTTCCCTCTTCTCCCTCCCTTTTCCCTCCGCCTCCTCCTCTCTTCCCTGCACCCCTCCCCTTCTCTTAGGCTTCCCTTCCCTTAGAAGTAGGTCCCCTTTATTCCAGCTATGGGGGAGCGCTGTAAGCTCCCCCAGTTGGGAATGCGGAACCCCAGTCAAAATCGATTTTGGTGCATTTTAGCCTTAAAATAAATCTGACATCTGGTGGCAACAATTTTAATATTTTCCCGAGAATAAGCTGCCCAAATTTCATCAGATTGGTATGGCGGCCGCCCTACCTGCGATACCGCTTTCGGCGCCACTGTCTGACTTGATATGGCTACGCTAATGACTTGTGGACTTGTGGATTTGCTACGGATCTGTTGTAGGCTAGATTTGCTATACAATGAAGTGTACAGCAAATCTACGACAAATCGAAATGGTGGAGTTTCGACTACACAGTTAATGATGCCAACATTTATGACTACGGCACATGTAGTTGGCAGATGCACAATTGCACATAAAGATGTCGATTGCCACTTGAAATCGAAGTCAGACTGAGTTTCATTCAAATTCATTGTAAGGCTGTTGAATTCAGCCGAAGTAAGATCACATTTTTAATTTCATGCTAACTATATAAGCTATAATTTGGAAAGCTGCAAGCGTTAAAGTTAAGACAGTCTGCACTTTCTTTGACGTAGCCTATTAACAGTTTGAAAAAGTCTATAACGTAGCATAATTTTGCAACACAGAGTGACGTCACCATTCACCAAGGATTTGCGTCGGGAATTCCTGTCAATTTCTGAAATTCCGGCGGGAATTCCGGGTAATTTATAGAAGTTTTTTTAAAAATTTCTGTCGCTGATTATCACATTTTTTGTTTTTAGCGACGTTCGCTATTTATGCTATCGTCCCTCCGTCTGTCCGAGCTCAGAGCTGTGAAATTGCAACAGCGTCGCGCGGCTAAAAAAGAGCGCACCTGGCTCAATTACTTATTTTAGTAGTAACTGAGATGTTTTGTTTACATTTTTATTCATTTAAATATTCTTTGTGGTGAATGAGAATCGTGGTGTATACGTATAAATAAGATAAATCGAAGAAAATAAACTCAGTTAATGAATGAACAGTTTAATAATTAAGTGAAGAGTTCATGCTGAGCTAGCTACTCAGTAGGAATGGCTACTGGAAGTTCACAGGACGTAAAGAAACCTCCGCCTCAACGGTACCACCCTATCCCTGCGGTCATACTAAACTGCGCGGGCGGTTACGCGAGTATTGCGACACGTATCAGGTGGCAGTAACAGTAATTAGGAGCAGTGACGCCGCCTTAAATTCCTGCCTGGAGCGGCTAATAATGAGTTACGTAATCGGTGACAGTGATTACTTTATTTTCAGTGCAATTTTGCAGACAGGCCCGACGTGGGTAAGCCTGCAAATGCAACGCTGCATGACGACTGACTAAGCTGCACTGCTTTCGCAGTTATTTATGTATACAAAAATGTTGCACCGTTTGAAACGGACTACCATGGTAATAATGGCTAGTTAATGTGTTGGAAATTGTGTGTAAGTACCCACCGTGTATGCAGAATTGAGCATTGAGCTGAATTACTTTACTGCTCATCTCTGGTGAGTCCATAGTGTGCATGCAAACAAAGGCCAGTTCTTGGAACGGGCGTCCGAACAACTCAATTAATTCTCGCCCGCCCACACACATCAGAGGCAGTGTTGCTTCATTATGTAACACCCATGTCGACACTGCACCAGCATCATGCATCCCTGACGTCGCAGTACTCGCCTGCATAGTATAGCATGACCCTATCCCTGTCAGAAGTTCAATGATGATTATCGACTCAGTTCGTCAAACGGTCTAGTAAATTTCTAAAGCGATCATCAACGGCAGGCGATGCAGTGCCACTCTCCAGTTTGTTTTGGTGGAATTAATTCGCTAAATTAGGTCAAATAAATTTAGCGAAGAGGTGACCCAAAACCATCACATACGGCCGCAAAAACCTAGGTTTTGGTGACGGATGGACTCGGGGGAAAAAACCGCGGTTTTGGTTTCGGAATCCGTAACACGACTAATAAAAATCATGACACATGTAATGAATGTCGAAGCATGTGCATTGAAAGGATCTGCCATGCTGATACATTACTGATGCACGCAGATCGGTTGATGTGTGTTCTTGATAGTTGGATTACTGCAGCAGAAATTTATAGCAAAAGTACTTAAAGTGAATGATAGTATATGTCAGATAAATGTTGATTGATCCATGTGCATTAAGTGGATCTTGCATGTCCATGCTTGACAATGCATGCTGATGTATGTTTTTATAGGGACCAAGACATTCTACCAGTTGGAATTGTAAAATACTAAATAGTGTATATTCTCCAACAATGCTGCGATAGAACATACGATACTAAAATGTGTGTGTCTGTCTTAACTCCGATGTAATACGAATTTGGTCTCATTACTTAGTGGAGAATTTGCTGTATTTGTCATTAGCATATGAATTTATTGTGTTGGTAGTAGTTTTTGTTCACAATATTATGTGTTGATTGCAGATTACTGTCGTTGCGCGGAGAACGTGATCTGACTCTCGGAGCATTGACGTTGAACAGTAAGAAAAAGAATTTCTGTCCTGTTCTGCCGTCACAGTCCAAGCCGAAAGTTAAACAAGAGTGAGTCATATGCTATGACACGTTACTGGTATCAATAGATCTGGGCACGTAAATGACTCGTGTTTGCATTGATTGCTAAAAATAATAGTAATGAAAATAACAGTTGTAAAAAAATTGATTGTGAAGCTTTAATTAACTGCAGATGCTCGTCATTAGGTTGAGGGCTTGATTAATGATGCCTGCAGAAGTTGAGAAGTTGCTTTTTTTATTTGAATTTTGATTTAAATATTCATGATTGTAGTTACTCGTTATATATCTTTCCGGTATGCACTTTGCATTGCTTAGCTACAGTAACAGATGCTGCTGAGGAGTAGTAATTGTCACCAGTCACTGCTTCAGCGCTGTTATTTTTTGGTGTCAGGAACAGCATGTGTGCTTTTAATTCCAGCAGTGCTCTAAGGTTTCGTTGAAGACATTTGTGAAACTGTACCTTAATTGCACCAGTTGTAACTGTAGACATGTGTACAGTGCCTTTGCCCCTACTGCTGCCCGTAACATGCTCCTGCAACATTTCTTGCAACAGTGTCATCTGATCTCTGCATGTATAATAATAATATTAATGAAGTATACTGGAAATAGTAGTAACTTGCTGAGAGAAATAGAAATAGGCCAGGAAAACACAAAAAAATTGATTGCGTTGTTAGATAATATAAAAACAGGTGCCTTTAATGCAAGACGGCACTTTTTTAGGAGTAGCATGGTACTTTTGGCCTGTCACCCTTGGTGTACCCATCAGTTAATAACAATGTTTGCAGAATAGGCAGATGAGAATGTTTATGGGGCAGCTTTGGAATGTTTTTCTATATTTATCAGAGTCGTTTCGGAGTTTGCACCTCCACCGGAGGTGAAGCTGAAGCCTGGTTTTCTGCAGCGCAATGACAAAACTAAGCCAAACATCAGAGATGCTGGCCGCGGCCGTGGCCGTGGCCGTGGACAGGGCTGTGTCGAGTCTAGTGTCGACGAAGCACAGTTTGTTCAGATGAAGTCCGTGTTCTCCGAAGGGCCGATGATGGCGCAGGCACAGGCCCATGTTAATAACTCTCGCTTTCACTGCGGTAAATTTTGGAACATACGTCGATGATTTTTGCCGTTCTAAGTACTTTTCGTTGTGCTATATGTAAGTCATGCATAGCTTGTTGCATGTTGCTGATGATACAGTGTGTATATCAAATAGCTTAACAGTGTCTGTATAATTACTTAAATAATTGCTTTTTATTAGGGCTACTACTGATTAAAAAATTTAATCAGTTATACAAAACAGTGTCATTCGTTAATTAACCGATTAATTTTTGATTAATTCAGAATACAATACCGACACCATACTTGCGTATCGGCACTTGCAGTTATCAGACCACAGCAGTATGGTAGACAAAATAGAATGCAAGTCATTATCATCATCAGGTTCTATTGATCATTATGTTTTGATGATGGGTGTTGTGTCTTTGCATTGTTTTTATCTACGAGTTGCTAGAAAATACATTATTGATGTGAATCCACGTTGATCATTTGATGTAAGTGTTTTGTACTTTACTTTCTTATTTTTTTGATGCAGATCTTTTAGTCAATTAAAAAGATGTTTGTCGATTAATTTTCTTAATTGATTAGTCGATTGATTAATCGCTGAAATCCACAGCCTACTTTTTATTATGAGATTAGTTGTGTATATGGAAGTGTACTGGGGCGACCACTAGCAATTCGTGATTGGTGTAGTTAATTTTTGAAATCTAAATTGTTAAGTGTTTTTTTGTTTTTTAACAGTCTATTTAAAAACATTCAGATTTTGAGAACCGTGATTTTACACTCTGAGAAGTTTCATCACAATGCATTGGTTGCCCCTTCTCACTTCCATATCTGTGTGTATGTGTCTGTAGCTGTTGTGTACAGTTATACAAGATGTTACTTTGTACAACTAGTACTGTTAAAATTACCAGTACAAGTACACATAAAAGTCTTAATAAGCTAATGCTATTTATGGAGATTTTAATGAACACCTTTATTCGCCAAAGACAAAAGACAGAAAAACTATGTACAGCAGACGATAAAATACAAGCTAAGTAAGTAAGCACAAACAATACATGATAAAATCAAACTTCACCGTATACATACGATGCGAAACGTACATGGACCCAACTAACAGCTGAAGCCTGATGCATAAAAATAGACTTCCAACATACTGATCACAGCCATTCACACATCACAGTCATCACAGCCATTCATCAGAACCGACATAAAAACAGTACGTAGTACATTATTGTCTGACATAAAACAACGCCTGTAGAAGTTAATCTTTCTAGTTTTTAATGTTGTAGGTGGCAGTCGCGGGGGCGAAAAGGCTGTAAAAGAAGACACCAAGGCAAGCAGCAGTCTGAAGACGAAGAGCAGAGACAAGTGCAAAGAAGCAATGGATTGGGAAGCTGACACAAAAGATGTACTTGAGCAGCTGCTGCGTGACGATGTAACTACTGGCACGGATTTTTGTAGAGAATAATCAAAATATTTGTGTGTATTCCTGTTTTTTTGTCAGTTTTTAACACTAGTTGTCCTTATTGAAGCTGTACTCGATTACATTTCTGTGTCAGCGTGTGAGGGTTCTGATACAGAGTACTGCCATACGAACTAGTAAAAAATCCGTTCATTTTTAGCTCGGCTGAACTAAGAATATAGCTGGTCAAAACCTGCCTCTGTGTGTGTCTGTGTGTGTGTTAACCCGGGTGGTGCGAATCATAGTCGCTGCGTGTAGAAACTCACAATTCTGTTTGCACCGACCTCCTCCTGATGAACTCTGATCACACAGCGAAAACCAGATCAGTCTGACCTAGTTTACTGAGTTTATAGGTCGTGCTGCCAGCTGAGAGTCACTGCCCATGGGCTGCTTGTTATGGTTTAGTATTAATGGAATATTTTACATAACACATGTTTGCTTACACGTTGTAGAATTTTAACGAACTGGCACACCGTGTCTGTTTTGTTTGAGCAGCACAGTCACAGTAACAATATTGATAGTATTATTACCAGTGTAACGACTAAGTGAGATTGAGCTGGGCCGGCTTTGCAATATCAAAGTTAAGTTGTGACATTGTATTGCCAAGCCTATAATATTTTTGTATTTCTGTACTTGTATTGCATTTTGGTCATGGTAATTAATAACATGTATTATTGTTACGGAAGTAATTGTTACCTTATGTTCGGACATCAGCAATTGTTGGATGTGCGACAAACACCATTCCAGTCCTCAGCAACAGCCTCTTTAGGCACAAGGCAACTGTTGGTGCAGGTAGTGCTTCCTTGCTCTCCTGCCAATTTTTGCTATTTGTGTTTTATCGATTCACTGCATATTGGTGGTATGTTGTAAATAACTGGATAAAATAAATCACTGTAGGCCACTAAAAACGGTCAAACGGTTGTCTGAGTCGAAGTGCGGTATGTACCCTGCTGCATTACACTGTTCCCTTCATCAACGACCAGTCAGAGTACAGCTTTGCAACGTTGCATTGTGTCGTTACAGTTTATCAGCGACCAGAGTTTTGCAGCAAGCAGCGAACAAGACATGGCACCTGTGTCTTTGCCTCAGTCATTAAGTCATCGGCTGGACGTGAAGGCGAAGCCGAAAGTCAAGTGTAAAGCTCCGAGGCTTGCGAGAAGAAGTACGTCCTTGTTGGCACTTACAGCTGGTTGTGTGAATGTCGCTTAGAATTTCCTGATCACCTAACTTTAACTAGCTCTAAAATCTATCTAGAGTCTTCCTTTAAGGCTTTGCCACTGTTGGTTGTGTCATTTGACCCGTAAAAACCCGTCCCCGATATGACCTATAATGTGTTTGGTGGGACATTAAACATTGCTCTATCTATCTGTCTATCTGCTGTAAAATCTCAGCTGAGCTAATTCTGCTGAACCGACTCTACGAATAAAGTGGAACAACAGAAGCATAAAATGCATGTATGGGTACACAGTGACAAGTGTTTTGTAAATGTTAATCACCAGACATTGTGATAAATAAACTGTGCATGCAAGTGAAAACAGCTGGACAACTTGGACTTGAGTGTTACTTGAGTTTTGAATAACGTTCATGCATGGATGTATTTTAATGCAATTTATCAGTTACTTGTTTCCAGTTTCCATGACTTTGAATGACATTTCTTATTCGGAGTCATTACGTCCCCTACCTCCAGCACAGTGGTCCTTGCAATACTTTTAACTGTTTAGGCCACTTTAGAAATGTTTGATGATGACGACGATGGTGATGATGACAATGGTGACATTTTCAAGGTCGTTGGTTTATAGATTAAGGTCATCGACAGCATTTTCCAAAAATGCATTTTGCAGCGGAGGCATACTGGTTGACAGTTCGCCGTTGAGTTTTACTTAGTTTAATGTCGTTTCTCGTAAGTAGATTTATTTGCGTTTATCTGTGTGTATTTTGTGTTTTTTTGTTTTATACTGCATAGTTGTTGTATTACTGTGAGCGTGGTGGGGTGGACCTGATGGGATCGAAGCCTGATCCTTAGAACCTATCTTCCTTCAGTGCTTTGACACTGTTGGTTAGGTCATTTGATCTGTAAAAACCCGTCCCCAATATGATCTGTAATGTGTTTGGTGGGACGTTAAACCTTGCTCAGTCAATCAGTCAATCTCGTAATAGGAAGCAGTGCTCTACTTTGCACTTGTGTTGTGTGGATTGAACTGTCTTTATCACAGCTGTACATTGCACTCTGCTCTGGCACTTGCTTAGACGTGACTTGCGTTGTGTCGTTTCTAGTTAAAGATGACGACGATGATGAGAGCGAAACAGCCGTGAAGCCGGCGGCATCGTGTCGAACCGACTCCTCTGTTTCACAGTCGTTTGCCAGTTTGCAGCCAGCAGAAATCTTTGCAGCTAATTCCGGTACAGCTTCTTTTCAATGTTGCAGTCTTGAGGTTTCAAATTTTACTTGCTGCGTTGTTACAGCGCCAGTGTTGATGATTCACCAATATTATCAGTTTGTTGCCTAGCAGCCATAAACTGACCGAATGACGTTCATCATGTACACCATTAACTGAATTTGCACTACAGTAGCTAACGGACTAACTTGGTATTATCATTATTATCATCATTATTATTATTAGAACATGAAGATTAAGCGAAATAGCTCCTAGGACACGGTACATAATTAAAATATGTGGTCACGAAAAAGAGTGTGTTAATCTTACACAGCAGTCGGCTTTAGAAGTCAGACCGTCAGATGTCAAGAGATCGCAACAGAAAGATGCAGTTTTAAAATTGCACAGTCACACATCATGTCAGCCATTGGGGCTACATGTCTGTTTGTTACTGTGTATTATAATTGTATTTTTGGTGTTATTTGTCGTTTACTTTTTATGACAACATTACCGTAAAATCTCGAATACAATACGCACACTTGTACAATACGCACCCCAGACTTTCACAGGAGAACCGTGGGAAAACGTTAGTTTAGCTGTACAATACGCACCTGTACTATGCCAGTTTTACTCAGCGAGGTAAGTTATTCTATTGTACATATTTTTCATACAAACTAACGGAAATGTACAGAATTATTTACATTTCGCTTTGATTAAATGAATGTTTATTGTGTTTGTAAACAAAATAATAGGCTTTCCGGATGTAGCCGTGCATATCGGTAGGTTTAAATGCTGGAACTTACCCAAATTTTCAACACACAATGGTAAGTTGGCACTGGCATGCTGGACGTAGGCTACTCGGTCCATTCCGGTGTTAATGCAGATCTGTTATTGTACCTGTAAACGCCATGCTGTCGAAGAAGAATGAAAAAGATCAGTAAGAATATGTAGTAAAAATTATGCATTTTTCAGTTTAGATGTATTATACGCACCCCGGCTGCCAGACCTCTATTTTTGGTGAAAATCGCGCGTATTGTATTCAAGATTTTACGGTATGTAGAAACTGAAGTAAACCGATGTGAAAGCAGAAGTAAATTGTCTGCTGTGAAGGTAAAGGTAAATGTGGATTTGTATAGCGCCTCATCGTGAACACACATCTAAGGCACTCGGGTATGGCACGTGTTGTCAAGGGATCTCACAGTTTTGCATCCACACCCCACGTTCATCCACTAACGGAATGAACCATACCTGCCTTTGACTTCCTAGCTGAAGCTGATCCTTGTTTACCAACCCTGGAGGGATGGAAGGCTGAGTTGCCCTGCGTGGCCGGTTACGTACCGAAATCAATGTCTGGCACCAGGCATTGAACTCTGACACAGTCACCCATCTCAGTACTAACCCGGCCCGACATAGGTTAACTTTGTTGATCGAGACCAACGCGCTACCGCTACGCAACAATGAATGAAATGAAATTCTCTTGATGTGTTGCAGCCTCGCAGAATGAACTTCTGCTCTTCCAACTTCCAGATGTGCTGCCTGGTGTTCCATTCTCAAAAGACTCCGGCCAGAAAACAACCAATCGTGACTCACAAGACACATCGGTAAAACAGTGTCTTTACTGTGCTAACGTGTAGACTTGCTAGAGTTGCTATGTTTCAGTTTTACTGTTTCGAGTAAGTATTCAGACGTAAATTACTTTTGTGACAATTTGTAATAACTAGGAGTACTCGAAGAGTATTACAAATAACAAAATGACAGAAATACAGGTAGTTCAACTTATTTCGATATAACTCAGTTAAAACATTACTTAAGAACATTGTTTGTCTGATGTCTTTTTTTCATTTCCATTGTATGACACATGCATTGCATGACACATCGTATACATGGTTGGCCAAAAAACTGGACTGGCCCACCCTGTGTGTATTCTAATCACGTTTACCTTCAGTGCTTTGTCACTGTTAGTTTTGCATTGGGAAGGTTATGTGTCACAGTAACAGTAATTTCACTAAGTCTGTTTGCCTGTAGAAGAGTTCGTTGTCGGATTTTGAAGAAAATGCTGTGGGTCGGCTAGTGGTACGGCGGTCTGGGCGGACTCAGCTGATACTTGGCAATGTAGCGTTCGACATTTCTGCCGGTTCTACGTCCAGCTGCCTTCAGGTGAATTAGATCCAGTTGCTTAGCTCGATGCCACTGGTTTTGCCTGTTAGCTGGAAAAAAGAGTGTTCGTTAGTGTCTGAAGTGGATTATCTCTAGACATAAAGTACTTTATTTCTTGACTATTGACAACTTGAAGACACATCTTTTAATTAGTTTAGTATTTTTTAGTATAGTATCCCTATCCGGCATTGGAGATCTACAGGACATTGTGGCAACCAGGCGAAGAAGATTTATCGGGCATGTACTGCGCCTCCCGACATCAAGACCAGCCAGCCTAGTAATAGACTGGACTCCAGAGCGAGGATGCAGAAGATGGGGTAGGCCAAAGCGGACGTGGCGGGACACGTTCATGGAAGACATAAGAGCAATGGGTGTCAGTGGCAGTGGCACTCGTGACGAAATCAGAAGTGTTGCCAGTGATCGTGCCCGATGGAGACAACTCGTCGCCAAGTGCCCCAGCAGGGACAGGAGGACCTAAGTCTAAGTAAGTAGTATCCCAGACCCTCATGCTGCGTACAGAATTTGAGGTTTGTACCGTCATCCATTCCAGAGATATTACAGGGTCCGGAAATTTTAAAAGCTGGTCACGTGACCCAGGCAACGCTCTTTTGTGACATTTTGTATTTTTTAGCACCGTGTGGTCCCATTTCGTTTAACTGATTTTTGTCTTAGTTTTCATATTGTAATAATTAGACGGTCAATTTTACATTTTGCACATTTTATTTCATTTTGCAAATGCTGTAGTCGGTGTAGATTTTAGCCACTTGACTGCATCGTATTTAGATTCGTGAAGTAGTTGCAATCAACCTTCAAATTTCGTTAATGGATACGTGTCGACAGTGTGGTTCGTGGTATGCTACTGGCCACATTTTACATTTGTAGGCTGGGCACTAAAGTACCAGTTTCTGTTCTGTTCTATCAATACGTTTAAATGCTATTTGAAAACTCCCTTTCTACATTTTCAACCAGTTCTCCCACATATTCAGCACTTCCGGTTCATTGCTGACATTGCGTGACTTTAACTTTCGCTGAGCGGTTTTGCTAATATGAGCACAAAAATTACTACTAAGATTAAGTTTAAGTTTTTTGCTGAGCGAAAACACTTAGTGATTCCGCTCAGCGAAAGTTAAAGTGAATTCCGCGCGGCGATTTCTTAGTCACTCGTGTTTTACATCAGCTGCCTATTTAAATGCATAGCGGAGGTTGGTCATTAATTGGTTTCGCTCAGATTAAGTTTGTAATTAGCACATATTCTGCTGAGCGAAAGTGATTAGCGAAATCGATTATCATTTTCAAAGTACTAAGCAGTTTGCTGAGCGGTAATTTCAACTTCACTTGAAAAAATGCATTAATTAGCACTCAGCGGCTTGTTTCCACTGAGCGAAACCGCTCAGCGAAAGTTAGTCACACATTATGTGTATTAAAAATGTTTGTATTATCATTATTGCTATTGCCGTAGGATCTTGCAAGCTTGCGGGTGGAAGAAGGCACTGTCGGGTCACTGACTGTACTGGGACATGTTCGTCATAAACTTCTCTGCATTCCAGACCTCACCACGTTGCTCGATTCTGGCCGTTCTGATTCCTGACGACAGTCTGACAGATTTCTTTCGATTGCTTTAACAGGTTCACCATGGCAGAAAGTTGCTTAACATTTTGGTTTTGAAACGTTTTACTAAACTGCAAGTAAAATCATGCAGGTGTGAATTATAAAGTGAAGTTATTTTGTTAAAAAGAACAAGTGATTACTCTGCGTGTTTACTGTAGTGGTTTAGTTGAACTGCTGTATTGTGAATTTAACTGTATCACATGCTGTCACAGCTGCATATTGTTTAGGCATTTTTTCGCTTCATTGTCAGACTAAGTCACACTGTTCATGTACTGATAAATAAAGCAATATTATACGGGGTGCAATACAGTGAAAACATGATTAACATCGTCTGATCGCCGGATTATTGCTCTTTTTTAGGAATTGGGGGTCGCTGAATCTAATGGGAAAAATTTAGAATTTTGACTGGCAGCTTGGAAATAGCAGTTTCTGTGTATGTGCAGTTAAAATGTGTCCAAAAATACTTCCTAAATACCCACCAGTCGTCAGAATATTCATAAGAGGAAACTGTGGTCTCTTAATGCCAAGGAAGTTGCGTAAGTGTTGAATTTGTAGGCTAGTGCATTACGAGCCTCGTAATAAAAGCCCAGCATGGCACAACGTCAGGCAGCCCGTCAAGTTGCAATGCATCGCGCTTACCACCTTTTCTGCTATTCATGAAATTTTGAGCAGTCGTTTAACAGATGTTTTTCTGTGAAATTTATACATTTCCAAATTTATGAATTTTTGTTATTTTCTCCCCAACACAAAATGCAAACTGAAACATGCACATTTGCCATCCATGAATGCATTGTGGTACTTTCATTCGCATCTGTCTGCGTGTCTGTCTGTAATGCTCCGACTTTTGAAAGCCTTGACCTGGAAAGTTTATTTTTGGTGTATTCAGGTACGTCGTCGGAATACCTAGGTCATGTTTGTAATTCCAGGTCATCAGACAAGGTCACAGTAGCAAAAAAGCATGAATGTTTGTCCTGTACAAACTCGAAATTTCGAATGCCGTAACTCGGAATGTTCATTTGTGGTATGCAGCTACGTGTTTGGAATATCCAGGTCAAGTTCGTATATAAAGGTCATCGGGTCAAGGTCACAGGAGCAAAAAAGTGTGTGTATCCTATTCGCAGGTGGTCTGCCCTCGAGTGAAAAGCAGTGTTGTTTGTCCTTCTTGGGAAATGCTGATTTGCACCCTGTACATTTTATGTATACAGTGTACACTGTAGTCGTCTGGAATGTAGACAGTTGTTAGTTACACATTGCAGAATTTTTGTATGTGAAGTCCCATTAACAAAGAATAGGCACATTAGGGTGAAATAACGGTCAACAACATATCACCGTCGATTCTTGTGGACAGAATCTGAGCTGCCATAGTAGTCCGAAGGATAAAAAGGACGATTGTCAGAACTCTGATGAGTTGAAGGACGAGTTGAACTGTATGCCACAGTTGTGCATCATCATAAGTATACCCATAAGTATTTCTTGATTAAGGATATAAACAGTCCTATGCCCGGTTTTATGAACTAGGGATAAACCTCGGAATAGTTAATCCGAGGTTAGTGGTTTATCCTGAGTTTATTCCCGAAACAACTTTTTGCGTTTTATCGACATTGTGAAATCGCGGTATAACTATTCTCGGTTTAACTCGAACAGCACTTGCAAGCGGCCTTCTGATTGGCCAGCAGATGTCACGTGCTAGTCTG
>Ga0049105_1000258_pt1 | contig 15967 bp, 12 predicted proteins | sample WorMetvaBAHAMAS1_FD_61260 | JGI IMG/M metagenome (GOLD analysis project Ga0049105, IMG submission 61260) | Worm MetaG Olavius vacuus BAHAMAS.1 | ecosystem: Host-associated > Annelida > Digestive system > Unclassified | place: Germany: Marburg | collected 2013-04-09
ATTTGAGCCGTACGACCGCCTTCACAGTCAACACATCGACCCACCCGGGAGGCCGGGCAATTACTGCCAATTAGTGTCACTTTGCCTGCTCTGGCTACGCTGCACGAGACTCCCTTTGTCGATGTCGCCGACGGCATAGACGGTAATGACGGCGACGGGTGGCATAGTACAGGTGCGTATTGTACAGCTAAACTAACGTTTTCCCACGGTTCTCCTGTGATAGTTTGGGGTGCGTATTGTACAAGTGTGCGTATTGTATTCAAGATTTTACGGTATTACTATTTTGACTATTACTATTATTGTTATTAATTTGTATATAATGTACAAGACACAAATAAAGAAAAAGATAAGAAGATACAAAACACAAAAAAAAACAGAAAACAAAATAAATACAACAAAACTGAATTGACAGTCATTGAAATCTGTAACAAGCAAATCGACTAAAGCGATGACAGGTTTGTACTTAGTAAACTGAAGTAAGAGGATCTTACCATTCTTCCCAGCAGTTACTTGTGTGTTAGTTTTTTCCTCATCATTGTTCTTGTTAGCACCTGACTTCGTCTGGTCTTTTTCCCTGTTTCGGCTAATTCAAACACATGATCAGTGTCGTCACAGTTCAAAAACTAATACCATCGCAAACGTCAGCTTAGTAGCTATCTGGTTTCAACAGTAATCGTGATCAAGTGACATTTAATGTGCAAACAAAGTTTGTAACAGAAATGTGAAACTTTTTTTCATGAAAAGCTTTCTTTGGTGTGCATCCTGGTTCTCCCACATTCGTGTATCTCAGCACTAGTAATATAAAAACAAGATTGCCTCTCAATTGAAAGAAGACAACCATGATGTCTTTTTCTGCTCCTGTGACCCTGACCTTTACATAAAAATCTGATCCTGAAGATGTATGTGCACACCAAACAGGAACTTTCAAGGTCAAGGCTTTCAAAACATAACAAACAGAGACAGAGAGATATGACTGACAACATTACCATGCTGCATTGACAGGTGTTAATGCTAATCAGCATCACAGAATCATATGTGGTCACCAGCAGATACTTCCAAAACCTAATGTGTGTGAGATGCAGAAACAAGGATGAACTGGATAAATAAGTGCTTTAAGCTTCTTCTTAAAACTGGTGGTGTCTGTGATCATTAGAAGTTCACTTGCGAGAGAATTCCACTCTGCTGGATCGCAGAAAGAAAAGGCAAGTTCGCCAAGTTTTGTACGCAGTCTCGGTTTCAACGACGATACCAGTAAATACACACTAACTGCTTACCCTTTAGTAGCAAGCAGTGGACATTTGTTTACAAAGTGACCAATCTTTCCACAACGTCGACAGCATCTATCTTTTGGCTGTGAAAGACCATCGGTGAGTAACTCATATGAAAAGTAGTAGTCCTGATGGCAAACAACAATATCCAATTACAAACAATACAACTACATCAGACCATCCAGGACACTGTGATTGCAATATTTTCTCCAAGTTTAGTGCTAGCCATAATATCTGACTTCTCTAAAAGCTGCAGTTTGGTTATGCTTTTTCATGTTTCTGCCATTCTTTAGACTTGATTACTTGCCAAAATAAGTTACACAATTACAGTTAAAAAACACAACTATGTTGCATAGAAGTATCACATAATAAATAACTGATTGCTTATGAACCTAGTGCACTGAACCTCAGTTTCCAAACTAAATTGCTTTTGCACACAGAACCACATGGCAACCACAATTTCAAACTGCACTCAACACATGTAATGTCTTTTAACTTAACAAGCAACTCGAAGCCACAACTGTGCCACAAGTTCTTAGCATTTTGAGTGTTCTGTGTTTTCTTCTGCAATGATAACCTGGATTCTGCACGATATTGCAATCACGAGATGAGACAGTGACCACGAACTTTTTTACAACATCGTGCACGTACTACAAAATACAGATACTGTCCAATGAAGCGGGAGTTTACACAAATTTTATCACGGTAAAATCGGACTTGCAGTTGATTGAATTTGAAAATAATAATAAATTAGTAATGCTCATATGCAACCGCCTATGAATAACGCACTCGTTCTCGGCCACCTCTGCGAATATCACAATAAATAATGTATCGCTAAAAACCAGATTATTTTGGCTACATTTCTGTCACAGAAAGTGTCGGTGTATCTTCAACCACTATTACGTAATGCACCTGAAAGCTACCGAATTCGGACAAAAATCGCATGGTAACGGCCTTTATGCTGTTATTACATTGTTCATCATTCAAGATCACCGAGTTTGGTACAAATCGAAAGCTCACATATGAATTCCTATTAGTGATTAATACTAACTTCCCTCCTATCTTGCACCGTTTCCAAGTTATGGCTGATTATTCGTCAAATTTTCGCTAGCGAGAGAGGAGTGCCTCACTTTAATGCTCATACTAGGGGTGATCCCCTGCCAATACGCCGTAAGTGATATATCGCAAAAAACTACATTCTTTGGCCTACATTTCTGCCACAGAAAGTAACAGTATATCTTCAACCACCTTTACATAATCTGCCCAGAAAGCTACCAAATTCGGTGAAATTACACAGCCGTTGGGGCTATTATGCCGTTCAAGATCATTCAAGGTCACCAAGTTTGGTACCAACCGAAAGCTCATATGTGACTTCCTATTAGTGATTAATAGTAACTTATATCATATCTTGCATCGTTTCTGAGATATAGCCTTTGAAAGATCCAAAATCACTCTATTTGGCTACCCCTCTTGCATTTAACCCCCCACAGAGGGGCTCCCCTGGGACGATCTCCGCAATGTTTTTACGAAAAGGTCAGAGATGGCCAAGGTACCAAATACAGTAGCATAGAAACATTGGCGAAAGTTTCAATCGCCTGAGTAGGGTGCACGAACATTACAGGCAGACAACGACATATAGCGAGCGCGATCACGTTCACGTTCACTAAAATCTAGAACTAAACTGCAGTATCAAGCCCTGGACAATGCACACTAATCTGTTACATTATCTGTTGTCAAACATAACAATGGTTCTAAGAATTTTAAACACCAGTAGCAACATACCTGGACCATCTCAAATCCTCGAGGAATGTCTCTGTATGATGTGTTAAACAGAATGCGGGCATTGCGAAATACCCTCTGAATGTAGACAGACACTGCAAATAAACAAATGATCCAGCTCAAAAGTAAAATGACCACGAACGTTTCGGCATATAATTAATTAATTATGATGACAAACTGTGCCAGGAACACTCAAAAACTGTAATTGAACCACAGCAATATCCACCATGTGTATGGCTAGCGAACTTGGTAATTAGCAGCTCTTTATGCTGAACAGTCATATAAACGTCACACCACAATAAGCCAAACAAATAAATAAATGCTACACTATAGTTTGTCCGGCTACGGTTCAAATAACACAACAAGCTTCTGCTAGTGCTTGATAATGACGGAAACATGCACCCACTTTTGCGCGACAGTCCAGAGCCAAGGTTGTGGCTGAGATCAAACGGATCCTCAATGGCAATGCCATAGCCATTCCACAGCTTCTCAAACTTGGTCAGAGGTGCCAAACGTCGAATACAGATGACATGCTGCCCGAACAGAAATTCTTCTGTGTAAAATCGCAGGAGGCCGAGCCACAAATCACCGACACTCTCTTTGTTCTTGTATAGTCCCGGCCACAGTTTAGGCTGCATGACACACATACATGCCAAAGATTATGTACAGTCCCGGCCACCATCTGGGCTGCATGACACACATACATGCCAACGATTATGAGACCGCATCAACTGAGTGAGTTTCTCTTTACAAATCTAAACATCAGCACTTCTGTTATGCTTCACTGTAATTTGGAATTTGCGGTTCTGTTGATATCTACAGAAAGATCACAACTAAACCGTGGATCGGCAGGTAAACTGTTAGCCAGAAAGCTAGCAGCCAGCTAAAAACTAGCACTATGAAGACTGACAAAGCCAGTTGTAATCCTATCACTCTGTCTTTAGCCATAAACACATCACGTACATTACGTAATATCTCGTAATATCTTACAACCTGTCTATTAAATAACTGACAAACTGATTGATCGGTGACAACTGCGGCACTCACCAAGACACTGAGATCCTCAAAGAACCACGCGTTCCATTTGTCCACTTGATGTACTGGACGATTAGGTCCAGTATACAGCTGAAACACACAAAAAATACTTGAAAGTAAACCTGACGATGGCACACATTGGTAAACATTGAAAAAATCACACCAGTCCAATACTAAACTGCAATACAACAGTATTACTGCTATTAGCTCAAATGGCTGAGCTAATAGTATAACTCGTCAAAACTGTCTATCTGTGTGTCTGTTAGCCAGGGTGGCACAAATCATATGAGCCAACATAGAGACTTGTAATCAAACATGCACAGACCTACTGCTGAACTCTGATCACCAACCAAAAACTGACCTAGTTTACTGGGTTTATAGGTGATCTTGCTTATATAGCTGTCATGCCAGCTGAGCAACAGAGCCCATGGGCTGCTTGTAATTAATAGTAACATATAATAATTCAACACAGCAAGTAACAGTATTGCCAATCTGCAGCCTCATAAACATATACCACACAATACATGACATGACATGTAAACAGCTCACCTCCTGTAGAACAGGCACTACTGGAGGCTTGCGCTGCTGAAGAAAATAGATGACCATCAGTATGTAAGCATACGAGGACAAAGTGCCACGGGAAGCATCACAGATATCAGCACACTGCACTCAACAATTAGCAACAATATCCATCATTCCACAGGAAGCATACATTTTTCTGTGACGGAAAATAAGTTCTAAACACTGGCCGACAATAATGAAAATAAGACGCTGATTCCATGCTGCTGTGTAAATGGTTCCTACATTATTTCATTCCACAAACACAAGCTCTTTACAGAACCAGAATAGATGAACGTTAACTGCAATTCCACAAACAAAACCAGCAGTTCAAAGTTGCCAGAATTCAAATGTGTGCATTAGGCAACTTAAATCACAAAATATACAACCAATTAAGCAGCGGGAAAATAATGAAGACATGCAGCAACCTTAGCAAAGACTTTCGTGATGTAGCCAAGTATGCGGACACGTTCGTCGATGTCTGCATATGTCTGCAGCATTCGCGTGTTATGCTGAGCCTAACAATCACACACACAAACACACACTGTAGAAAACAGATCACGGCTCGAATTTCAACAATACAATGTAAAACCTTCCACCAACAAGTTGTGATTTGGCAGAATGCACATAATAAAAAACACAATCACCAGCAAAATCTAGCAACAAATTATTTATCAAACATTAATGTCAAACACTTGAAGCAAAAGACCCCAAAGTGTTTCTAATCTATTCTTCAATCATCCACATTTTTCAGAATAAAAGTCTAATGATAATACAGTCCTGAAGTTGCTCAGATATGCCTCATAAAGATCCCTCCCCACTCTCACCAAGAGTCTCATATTTGCTAGCGTTATTTGACTGTCTCACTCTGTGTCACAGACAATACTGCATGATACAAGTCTACTATAACTACTGCAGCTAACTATGTTGTCCTGTAAATAATTAAAAATGTCCTCACCATCAAGGACAATGTGGTCCAGAAATAAGGATGACACAGTCCAGAAATTGACACCAAGGCAACAGCAATACATTAACCACACATATTAAATGAACTCTATGCAGCTGCAGCAGAAACTGCCCAAAGAAAAGACAATTGGATACAATTCAGAGTAAATGCACAGGTCGTGAGCTAAGCTTCCCGGAGTATTCGGACACACACACACAATGCAGAAACTGACAGAAGTGGAGGTTAATTCTGAGGGTGTCAACTGTCGAGACACGCAGATGCACTGGCAGCACACTGAAGAAAGAGAGTCTCATGCAGTAAACTACTGAAATGAAATGATAATGATCATCACTTACAAGAGTGTTGTATAGGCTGATGTCTCCCTCCAGCTGTGTCCGAGCATGCTTAAACTTGACAATTGGAACCTTTGCTGTAGTGATTGCCAATACATTGTACACGATGCCTTTGTGCTTTTTCAGGGTGTTCGCAAGTGTTTCTATTATCTCGACATTATTCAAGCCCTACACTCACAACACAGTAACTCTAGCTTCTATAACTAGGATACTAACCTCTCATTTCCAACATTTGTATATGAATATTCACACTTACACAAATAACGCTGCTAGCTGGTTTTTGTGTTGAGTACAATGTGCATCATATGCTACAATTTATAACCATGATTATTCTCTACGATAAACGTTTTTAAAATATGCAAATGAGGATCACATCACATCGAAAGCAAGCATACTATCTAATGAACATGGTAATGTAAATTTCATTAACATCAACCTACATTTGGAAAAGTTATAAAAATGCAAATGGGTCCCGATTTTGTGGAACATGCTGTAAATATAACAAAAAAAGGAGTTTGGCACTAACAATAATCAGAAAATAACTATTTTTTCCAGAAGTAACTAACAACTGCAGTCAACTACTTTGTCCAGTTAATAACTGTGAGTTCCAGACAGGTCAAAACCAGTAGCTTGCAAATCTGTACATGCTTGTAAGAAAGTCAACAGAAAAAAAACACATCAGTGAAATAAAGTATTCTGTCATGCTTTATTATTACCCTCAGTGAACGATTACTTAGGTTTGTACACTGCACAAAAAAAAACAATACTATTTGTGAATGCAGTCAAAGCTGACAATAAATGACATATTCGAAATGTTGCCGTGAACAAACTCTGAAGGCAGCGTTGCAATCACTCCATGACATGGAAAATGACACATAGTCACTATAGCAATCATGAAATGAAACAAGCGCAGTTGGCCATTTTTTATGAAGGTAACCATCATAATACTGACACTTACGAGGGGCATTCAAAAAGTTCGTAGACTGACACAGTTAGCTACGAGATACGCACGTCGCACATCATATTTTGTCACTTTTCAACATAGTCCCTGCAACTGAAATGCAATTGGGCTGGCGTTAATTGAAAGCTCAGATTCCGATATAAAAGAATTGTTGTTCTTTGTCTTCCAGCCAGCCATTTGTCATGCAATACGAATACGAATGGCGAATATGGTGGGTGACAGAGTAGTTCAAAGCTGGCATTTTGGATGACAGCCAGTGCTTGAACCGACGTGTGATCAAGTGCGCTGTCCTGGCTCCAAGTGACTTCTATTTGTTTCTTAAACTGAGAGAATTCATGAAAGGACACAAAGTTTCTGACGACGAGGACGTTATCTGCACGACAAATGGCTGGCTGGAAGACCAAGAACAGCAATTCTTTTACACCGGAATCAGAGCTTTGGAGAAACGCTGGACAAAGTGCATTTCAGTTGGAGGAGAATATGTTGAAAATGACAAAAATATGATGTGCGTATCTCGTAGATAACTGTGTTAGTCTACAAACTTTTTGAACGCCCCTCGTATACTATTCACTTGCAGCGTAAAAAGCAACAAAGCTTTTCTACCTCGTCTGTTTTGCGTCCATGAAACGTCAACGTAATATCAAGATCACTATTACGAAAGCCAAATCCATTACAGGAAGATCCAAAAAGGCACAAGTGAGCATCTGTGAAACAAAGAAATATCACAAACAATTATCACACTAATCTTGCCACTACTTGCAATGCAATGAAGTTACATGTATGACATAGATGACAATACACGTACACGCATACGTAAATATTAATATAAAAATACTAAACTGTATCATTACAGCTCCCACTTGAAGGGAACATTTCTAGATACTAGAACAAATGTCATCTTCAAACACCATTTGTTAGAAATTACCAGCAACCACATGTGCCTTATTAATATATTTTATATATCACATAGTGCTAGCTACAAACAGCTGAGAAACTATGTCACTACTATTAGCAATCAAATCCTAGTGCCATACTGGCCTTAGCATACTACAGTAAATGCTGGTAAGTAACTACCATATCACACACATACCTGGATATGCAGTCCTTATAACAGCTAGCAATTCACTAAGCACACGCTGCCGGTCACGGACTTCACGATCAGTTGGCTCGAAGTCATCTGCAACACGTTCGCCATGCAAATAACACAACTATAAACTGCACACATTTCACAACAACAGAAGCACAGCAACTCTGAATGGCATCTCTCAAGCAGTCCAATACAAACCCGGTACTGTATACAGAATGTCGTTGAGCATTCTGATATGTTGCTTGTTTGGCCGTGGCATGGGAGGAAGTGGAGGCAACCGACTGTCAGGACAGTTTCTCTTCACATGACCTTCCTTCTGACATGCCGAACAGATAACAGCTGGACCCTGCACATAATGTAAACACTTCTGCTTGGTATACATCAGGAAGAGTCAACAAATTCCCAAAGACTTTGAAAAAAATCCAAATTTTCTGCAAAGAGCTGGATGCAAGCATCATGTTGTATCCATAAAATACAAGAATGCAATCGTACAAAATAAAATACAAAAATATGTTTACGCAAGCTTGAAATTTCTGAACAAGATTAGAACTCAAAATTAATGAAAGAAATCGATGCAGAAAACTGACTTCAGTGCGTCAGAGTTTCTAACGTGATGTGAATACAAACATCAAATTCTATGACATCTCACCTTCTTATCAACCAAGGCACTTTCAGTAAACTCATAGTCACTGGCACTGAGAGACTCAGAAACACTGGCTTGCTCCGTGATAGTGCTATCACATAACTCTAACCGGACACCACTGGCCAACTTCTGGCTCACGTCAGCACGCTGAGATGGCGTCGTCGCGAAGTAACGATAAGCTACTCGTAACCTGTCATCAATGTACTCGAATATCTGCGCATGACTGACACTTCTCGAAATAGGCCGCTTCCGAAAGAATGGATCTAAACATCAAATACAATTACAAAACATCAAGAGAGCTAATAAATTTTTGCAAAATAAACAGCAGCAGTCACTAAGAATAACATACATCCAACTTCTGACATGTATAGCATGTACATCACTACAGCCACACAGAGCACTCAGCAATAACAGAGAAATTGTGTTAAAAATGAAAACTCATACTATCTTACTCCTAACAGTAAGATAGTATGAGTGAACCATATTGTGGAATCATGCCCACTGACAATATTTATCGACGATGGCCTTCTACAACTACATTATTTGATGATAACATGGTCACCTGGCTAAGAGATGTGGCAATGAAAGCAATCACAAAACAATAATCATTCCATACCTTCGATTGCCAGTTTTTTACTCGCCCACTTCTTATTCTCGTGGGTCAGGATTGCCTTCTGTCTAATACACACGACTGATTCAGCTGTGTTGAAATCGAAACACCAGAAATGCAACAGACCAATCCACAGACAACCAACGCTGTCTGTGTTATCACAATGCCATCGGGCTCTCTACAGTCAACACATAACAGCACACATTCACAGCCATCACAATGGATTTAATTTCACGTAAAAACATTAAGGCTGTTGTTTAATCACATAAACAATGAGAAACATCATTAACACATTCTACTACATGAATTCATAACTAGGGACGTTTGCACTCTGACAGGTGCAAGAATGAAATCAAATGCAGTGTAGAAAAAGGTCTCAACAGGAGGCAATTTACTGAATCTTTTAAAGCCAACAGGACACTGACAGGAGTAAGTAAGGAAGTAGACAGACACTTAACATGCACAGTTAACGAATGCATCACATAGGTGAGCATGGTGACCAGGTCCAGAGTCCTACATCGACGAAAACAGAACTGAATTGAAGGTGCCGAGTGTCAAGTCGTGCTGTCGAAGTTCAGTTGGCAGAGAGTTCCGGGATGCTGGTCCGGACAAATAGAAGGCTCGTGGACCCAGAATTACTGTAGACATTCTTGGCAGTAGCAAGTGCCAAACGTTAGCAAAGCGGAGCTGTGATCATCCAGGGACAGCAGTGAGCAGGATGCAGCATCGCGAGAGTATTCAGGTGCCAAACCATGCTGAGGCTTTCCATTAAATTACTAAAGAACATGGGACAGCAGAGCTATTTTTTACTCTAAAGATAATTAGAAGTAAACTGTAGTTGGCACTGTTAGTCCTTCAACCATATTCACTAGCACATATACAGACAGGGTGTACTGTAAGGGTTTCATGGATCAGCTTAGAAAAGTAAATTAATCAAGAATTAACCTAATCTATGTCATCAAACAACGATACAACTGACCAGCATGTTAACGTCATTCAAATAAATCATGTCCAGATTGGCTTTCTCCATCAGCTGTGCCTGCTTCCTTTCCTCATCTGTCAGCATCTGTACATCATAGAAGACAATGCAGTGGTAAAACATAGCATTATGTAGAGTAACATAACAAAAACAACTGCCAACAGTAAGCGTAAAATGCTTGGTGCAATAGTTTGACAGACTAATATGATGATTGTACTTGAGTCATCATCCGACTTTCTACTGTATCAGTCAAGTCAAAAACGACACCCAGCAACAAGCGGTCTCTGACTAACAAGTTGTGCCTAGATTTAAAGAAAACAGCATCTAAAATTCAGCAAAAAAGTTTTTAGTAAAACAAAAAGTTTTCAAAACAAAAGAAATAGTTTTTCACAGTTATAGATACAGTTATAGTTATAGTAGGGTTTAACGTCCCATTCAACACATTACAGGTCATTTTAAAGATGACAGTTTCTCACAGACTTCATCATAGTAAGTTATGTCCATCAACACCACATCATGAGAGGATAGAAATGTGCATATTATTGTTATTATTGTTGTTGTTATTGTGTGATGTTCAATCACATGTCAATCAGCTAAACTACTAGGCACAGACTTAAATAATACGTTAGATATGCCACATCACATTCAACAAATAACTTTTAAGTTATTGTTTTGGATAAAACAGCAGAATTCAACACCTGAATGTCTTGACAGGCTAATGCTTCACTAGTGGTTTGCTGAGCAGTTTTACATTATTTGAACATTATATATGTGAAAGTATACAGGTGCAGTCTGTCTAGAAATCTGTACAATATGACAGAAACAGGTCACACTCACCGGCTAAAAAGGGGGACAATGCTCCCACAAGAGTGTAGGTGGAGTGCTCATCTCACTCCCACTGGCCTTGAACCCACAGGTGGATATACCACTAAGTCTGTGACATGTGGCTAACACATCGCCACATCACCTTCCCTTGAATTACACTGAACGGCATAATAGCCCTTATTTTGCATTTTTTTATCGAATTCAATATTTTTGCAGGCTGATTACATCACAGCCTCATAGCATCCCCGCCCTTTGACTGGTACCAAGTTATACTGCTTCGAGGCACATGGGTGTAAGTAGTTTGCCACAACAGTGCCCAGGCAGGACAAAAAACTGCGACCTATGAACTCTTGGGTCCAATGCCCTACCAACAGTGCATCTACGCTGCCTTCCAGCAAAAACAGATGCATTAATTCAATGGACATACGCATCTGTAAACTTTTATGTTTAGTTGTCCTTCAGAGCTTGTGTTACGGTACTACTGTGTTCGTAATTTTTCGATTCTGAATTGTTGTTTTTTAGTTCACTTTTATATTATGCATGTGCATTCGTGACATAAAAAATAATACAAGTAGCTCAGCTATCGCAGAGAGACTGCGCTGCAGGGTGGGTTAGTTTTGGCTAAAAGTGGAAGATTGGGACTGCGATACAATATTTGGCAGACATTATAGGTCTATCTTCAACCACTGTGATGTAATCGGCCTACAAAGCTATTGAATTCGGTCAAAAAATGCAAAATAAGGGCTATTATGCCATTCAAGGTCACTGAGGTCTGTACTGATCAAAACCCTGTATGCAACTTCCTATTAGTGATTAATACTAACTGACATCCTATCTCTTACCGTTTTGAAGTTATAACAGATTATTGTTCAAATTCTGGACACTTTGCGTTTCTGAGCCACCTTTGGGGGTCTTAGGGGCAACGTACAATGTTCATCTTACGCTCATTGAAAAGGTAGTAGTGGACTTCCTATTAGTGATAACTGAACTTTTTTGCTAAGTGTTACGACTGAGGCGCCAGGAGCGAATATCGACTTGAAATCAGCGTTTTTGCTCCAACGGGGTCAGCTTGACCCAAAATTCCATGGAGAAGGGCTCGCCCCCTACCAACAATTCTTCTTGTCACTAAACTAGGATGAATGATCTTTCATGTGGTATAACACAGCGGGCACAACTTTCTTTCGTTTTGTCCTAGATCACGCATTTGACAGACAGACAGACAGCTTTCTCGTGGCTAGACTGCATTACATGCAATGCATGCAGCGCAGTAAAAACTACTTACTGTACTTATAATAATAATGACGACAATAACGATGATATGATAATAACACAAATGTGACTCTGAAATAAATATTTCAAAACTCTCTCGGAAGGAAACAGTTAATGCTATTCACGACAATACCTCATGCAGAACAGGAAGGACCGGTGGACTGCACTGCTGCAAGTAGTAGACGGCCATTAAACTATACACGTAAGCTGGCAGTGTTCCTTCTAACTGCTTATCTATATTACACATCTACAACAGCATACAGAACACTGCCATTTACTATGTCTGCTGAAATTAAACAACAACAACAGCGGCATTGACAATAATGACTCCTACAACAGTCATATTCACTTATGATTTTCTGTATATGCACACAATCAACATTTGCTGATGCCTTACTTACAGAACAAAGTCCGGCAATGCATTACAATAAAAACATGAAGAGAATAAAAAGCGAGAACAATAGAGTGAAACTGAAATGGTAGGTGATAGAAATACTAGAAAGCTAAAACAACAAGAGTTAGTCAACACAGAATGCTTGATTATAAAAATGTGCTTTAAGTTTCTTTAGTTTTTATGGAGGTGCTTGTCATGCTAATAGCTTTTTAAAAGCCTGATCACACAAAAATCTTTCTTGAACTGAGACTATTAACAAATTAATTGCCTTCCCTCAACCTGACCTGAATTTCAAGTGAAGCAACTCCCCACCATCGAAGCCAGTAAGTTTGATCCAAGAACACAAACCATGCTGACGAGCATGTGATAAAAGCAAAACACACAAGCACAACAAATGTGAACGTGCTCACTCTAGCCCAGTAGCGGAATGCAATAACCAGTGGTCGAACTCGCGGGTCAAGCTGGCTATATACGCTGAGCAGCTGCGAAGTTTGTACACAGTCTGCATTACTAACAACTATCTCCAGCCTGTAGCACTGGTCTCCATGGTGTGCCACTGCACCGATCACAGGCATTTTGGACTCGAAGTCAGCACTGACATCAGTAAAATATCCTACAGAACAGAACATCCAAACATACACATATCACACTCTCCATGCAATTTTGCTAGCTTCTAATAAACAAAATACATTAATAGTTCAATACCCAAAAACTTAAAAAGTGGTTAGCAAGGTACAAAGTAAAGCATATCATCTACAACATTCCAAGACCAACTGATCAAATATCAAAACCAGCAGTAACAATTCTCTTAGCTGACAGAATTCTCAATTCTCGGTCTACAAACAATCTTTAACAATATCACTTTCTGTTGTGCTTCTAATTCTGCTGCTAACATCACAAATTCTCACCAGTCTTGTCATGTCTTAGTACTTCCAGCAGCTCAGTCAGTAACTTGGCCGGGTCATCGGTTTCTACATCAACGTTTAGGTCGCTGTCTGCCAGCGCAAAATTGCTCACTGATGATCCATATGGGTGCACACAAGCATCTAAAATGTACAACCACTCTTACACAGATCTGTAAACTATTTATTAATGCACAGATAAATATGAAAGATATTTTGTATCACACAGCATCTGCACATGACACCATATCCAGCAACATGCAATATCCAGCAACATGGGCATAATGTAAATTTAAAAGCTCACAGCTTAGTCTACTGCACAAAAACCATACACATAATTCAAGAAAAAATTATAGTAACTACTACTTAATCTAATTCCAGTAGCCTACTCCATCACCTAGTAACCTGCTCGCCAGGACGCCCACTTTGCACCAGATTTTAGTATCACACAAATCAGCAGAACGACCACTCTCAAGAATGTACTGAATTCCTGTCTTTTCCAGTCCACTGTCAGTGACAAGCAGCATTATACTCACGTCAATTTTACAGTTTATTGATTTCTAACATGCTGTCAAACTCAAACAAGTGACTTAATGGCTCATGTATAAGACATGACTGGATCAATATTTCAACGTCATCTAGAGTGAAACTGCTAAACCATCATCCACAACAACAAAACAACAACAACAACAACAACTGCCTACAGATTGTTTGGCTACCTCTCGAGACATTGCAGACCACATGTTGTAGACGTCTGCATATTTCTGTACGGTGTACATAGCTCTGGTCTGTTGCTGCAATTTCTGGCATCAGTGCAGAAATAGCTTGTGTCACTGCAGCCTCATGGAGATCACTTGGTGGCGGCAGAGAACGTATAAACTCATCTTCTCTCTTCATCTGCACCCATACCACAAGTCAGCAGACACATCATCAATTGTATCCCAAAAAACGAAAATGACCAATTTTCCATTCCAGCAGCTTATAGTCACACTCAACATGCAACATGATTTTGACTACAGCGTAATTTCACGACACATCACAGTACAAACCACGGCTCAGTGGTCGAGGCAGTGGACTCTGATCTGGTGAGTGACTCCAAATGGTGCACTCTGCACAACAGTCGGCCCCATTACCAGAACTGCTGGCATACTTACCTACTCAGCTAAAAGTGCCAGCTGTTAACTGAGCCTTCCACCAAACCAACATGCGGGTCATATGCTCGCTTGATAAACCTTGATTACGTGTAAGCTTTGAAAGCTCAAAGCACCAAAGACAACACACCTATGTCAATTTCAAATCTTCATCTGCTTCTTCTTCTTATCGTGCAGCAACACCTCCTCTTTCTGCCCTTCTCTTCCTCCTCCTCCTCCCCTCCCTCTTATAACAGGCAGACTTGTGATTCCACTGATGACCTATGTGAGTCTACTCCCCTCCCATGCTCCAGAAAAGTCTCGCTTTTTGTGTGGGCGTGTCCAAGCCCTTGAATGCAACTGAACAAAATCAAGTCTTTCTTCTAAAAGTAATTTTCACGCAAGCTCTCTCTGCATACATTTCAATGCAATAAACTCACTAACTGAAGTTTGCAACTGCACAAAAACTTGCCAACCAACCGACATCAGTCGCATGTGCCGGCGTTCTTTGATGTGTTCATTACAGTGCTCAACACTCATGCAGTGGTAGTCACAAAGCCGACAAAAATACTTGGCAGCTGGAATTTTTGGTGATTTCTGTAACAAGTACACATATTAGTGCTCGAATGACAAGAGTTTCTTTCACAAACATTAATCTCACTTATCATCTCCTGATCAAAGACCTAATACTCAAAAATAAAACAAAATCTTAAGAAACATCAGAACTATATTCAGTGCTCTCAGAAACCTTACGAAAAGTACAAATACTGTAATAAATATTAAGAACAAGTGCACCTACCTATGCAAACTTTGGCTGTAAATATAAAATATTCAGCTGATATTAAAACTTACGATAAACACATTACATAACAGTAATGCATGAAGGCTATTTGTTATTCATAAAATATTTACGCCTAAACAAAGCAATAATCTGCAGCAAGCATTAACCTTCTTCAAAGCAAAGACATGTTCTTTTTCGAACTCATCATTAATGTGATGCAACTCCTCATTGCTTGGTGAAGGGTCTTTATGTTTGTCATCACACCTTTCATCTGTAAACCGACATCAACGGTATCACCAGCATTCGCCATAGCCCAACTGCCGTGCCCCAAAAAATAACAAGTAGTAGTGTAGAGGCTTAACGTCCCACTCGACACATTATAGGTCATTTCGGGGACGATTTTTACAGGTCATACGACCAAACCAACAGTGTCAAAGCACTGAAGGA
>Ga0049105_1000259_pt1 | contig 15966 bp, 8 predicted proteins | sample WorMetvaBAHAMAS1_FD_61260 | JGI IMG/M metagenome (GOLD analysis project Ga0049105, IMG submission 61260) | Worm MetaG Olavius vacuus BAHAMAS.1 | ecosystem: Host-associated > Annelida > Digestive system > Unclassified | place: Germany: Marburg | collected 2013-04-09
CTTGAACGCCGTAATAGCCCTTATTTTGCGTTTTTTTCACGGAATTCGACAGATTTTCAGGCCGATTTCATCACAGTGGTTGAAGGTAGACCTATAATGTCCGTAAAATATTGTCTCCCACTTCCAGTCTTCTACTTTTGGCGAAAACTGTAACGCACCCTGCAGCGCGGTCTCTCTGCGATAGCTGAGCATCTTGTTACCTTAGTAATAGTTACCGATAACTAAGTAACTGTTTCTCTCTAGTTATTAGAGTTTCTAGTAATGATTATGGTTAACTTTAAGAGAGATGTGGAGGTGTAGAGGTGATCCATATACCAAACTGTTCAGTACTTCATCTGAAGTAAGAATGACGTCTTAAATATTGTCACAGTTAAATATTCTTTGTAGTAGTCTGGTAAAACCATACTAAAATTACAATTCACCCGTTATTCACTGTGTACACCTTATGGCCATTTTACATGTTCTCCAACATACTGGCTGCGTGTAGAGCTTTAACTACAGCACCTTGAGGACGACGACAAGCAGAAGCACTGAGAGAAGCATCATGACAAAGCTGGTGATGAACCACGACACCCAGTGTACACTGTTGCCAAGTCCCATCACTTTCATTACTTCCTTCAGGCGACGTTCTTTCTCATAAACGATGTCCTTCACAATCATTGCAGCCGTGAAAATCCACGACAGCGTCATGAACAGCGGCATTGTTCGTGAGATAGCTTTCGTAAACCTGAACCACAACCAGCAGACGCCAATTGCAATAACTGATAGACATGGAAATACACAATCACACAACTTTTGTTCTAGACACTGCCTGGACGTATCTATTGAATGAATGCGAACTGATGTCTGACATCAGTCTGCTACTATGGTCAGCTGTGTCATCCACTTACATATAACACCTATGGCGACAAAAGCTTCACTGTTGCCATTCTGCAAGTGCGGAACAATCTACCGTCTTACTTATGACAGAACAGCAGCTACAAACAATCGTGAGTCAACTGACCACAGTATATCATGACTGCTTATTGGTGCCTTAAAAATACTCTTACTTACTTACTTACTCATGTGCTGTACTGTGGACCAAAGTTTGACTGAGTAGACAAGTCATTTGCTATTGCCAGTCAACAGATGAGGAACGTGTTACCAGCTTCATGGCAGTTGGTAGATTATCACGTGTGCAACTGTTAAAAGCACATCTGTCTGATTAAGGCTGCAGTGCTTAGTGACTTTTTGTGTTGAAACACTATGTATAAATGCTCTTACTACTTACACAAGCACATCTATACAAAAACACAGAAATTCTCACCGATCTTTAACGTAGCATGGATACGGAAACTCTTGCACAACAATTCCGATATCATCAAAGCCAGATTGCTCTCGGATCAAACCGTGCTCTATCATATCTTGCAAGTATGCAAAACCATAAACAATATACTTCATGTCCGGCAGAGGTCTTGCTCTTGGCCCCGGAGACCAATATCTACAAGAAGTCAACACACAGTCGGCAAATGTGATAATTTACGCAAACATGATCACATGTATATTTGGTGTTTTGCAGGACAGGACAGTGAGTTAGTAACTAGTCGCATCAGCACCGATAAGGCTACTTAGTGCCTTAATACTACAGGAGAACTTGTAGCTGAAATGGTGAGTTCTAGCATACAGACTTTCAAATAAGCATACAACGATAATTACTCCACAAAATACTCTAAATGCAATCACTAAAAGCCAACCAACATACTCCATATAACAGCACATTCAAAGACAATCTTTAAAAATTTGACCAAAAAATAGTCAAATTGTCCAAAAAAAGTTACCAAGAAATTCCACAATGACACGAGTATTTTCAGCCAAAAACAAACAAGTTATAATAATGCGAATAAAACAACAAAAGAATAACAGAATACGCAGACTAACAGACCTGTCTTTTACTTTGAACTTGTTTGTTGAGTCAACTCGGCTGATGTCCATTCGTATCTTGTACGACACGTATTTCGGAATGGTCTCACTGTCCATGTCACCATTTTCAGTGTTGAAAACAAGTGCTTCAAACACATCAACAAACATACTTCTATGTTTTGCCTGAGAAAGTGTACGAAAAACAACCACTACATGGCAGCAAATGACATCTCAAGTCTCCCAGGCATTCAGGGACGGGAAGTCTCCTAGAAATGCAGCTGTTTCTCGCAATAATATCCCTGACGCACAACCACTGTGTTAATTTTATTCACATCACGTAGCAGCTGATCAATTATGCTGAATTATAAAATGAGAGAAAATGTCAACATCATTTGTCTGTTAAGTCAACTCAACACGAAATCGTACAGTGAGAACTCATCCCTGTTCACCCAATCTCGCATTTATTATTTTAAAAACAAGATATGTAAAGTTTTAACAATAACTCAAAACTGTGTCTTGAATTACAGCATTTTTGACTGCACTATAGGTACTAAGCTACTTCTAGCTTACATTATGGGGCTCTGCCACCAAATCCCCAACAAATCTCCCAGAAGCCCAATTACCAACTTGTGATATCTGTGACGGCAAACACGACACTGTTAAGGCCACGCCACATAAGCCAACCTGACAGCCCGTCGTGTCAGCCTGTCAGCCTGTTGCATCAGCTCCTATGCCACACACCACACAGGCTGACTTGACCACCCGCCAGTGTCACCCAACAGCTGTCGGCCATCAATTTCACCCATCACCATCACCCATCAGTGTGATGGTGACAGGTAATGGATGTCACTGACGGACTAAACTGATGGCTCCAGCACCTCATGGGCCGGTCTGACAAGCCGTCGGGTCAGGCCAACGTGATGGGCCGATGGGTCAGCTCGTGTGGCACTACCTTAACTGTTACATCACCACACCAAACCACACAAATGCAGTTGTGCTACAGAACAAATACCATACAACTCTGAAATGCAAATACACTGTACCTGCCCACAACTTCTGATCTTCCGTATACTTCAAACTGGCCACAACCAAATCTTCTTCCGTTTCATACGGCTCAAATTTGTCAAAGACAAAACACTGCAGTAAACATGTCACACAGGCACTACATGATCAAACCGACTCTGGAGATGGGCTGAATACAGTGGAAGCAAGTGCATCAGAGCAATTATCACTAATTCCAATGCACACAAGATTAAAACTGTCAGTTAACAAATGCACAAAAGCAGATAACGGCATAATAAAATAATGTAATTTTACTGAGATATGGAGATACAATTTGAAACATCCAACTGGACAGAACAAAGTTTACATAATATGACACTATTTCTGATGCTTATGAAACCAGCTTTATAAACTGTGGGTCAATACTTTTACAAGCACCCTGCTGGTAAGTCTAATTCTAGCTTCCTTCAAAGTCTGCTGCAGAATGCAACAGCAGAAGAATTATTAAAACTGGTTTACGTCTGCCAAATCGCTCGTAAAAAAAATAAAGTGTACCATTTTTTACAGTCCACAGTACACAAGCATCAAAGAAAACGTGGTAAAAATTTAACAAGTCAAATCAAATCTTCATTTAATGGAATACTTGGCTACAAACCTCTGCATATTGCTTAACAACGGTCATGAATCTATTAGTTGCATTCAGTGCAGCATGCCAGCCTACATAACTGGGATCTTGTAAACCATCATTCAGCCAGCGAGACCACTCTCTCAGCTGCTTGTTACGTGGATATTGTTCCAACAGCGTGCCAACAAGTCCCTAACAACAGCATTAATACAATACCATAGGATCAGCACATAAACACTGGGATTTCACACAAGTACATAATTTACGCTTCATACATACCACTGCATATAAGAATGTGGCCAAATGTTTTTTGACTAATCACTTAAAACAATTAATTGCAAATAAACACTCTACACTCAAAATAAAAACATAGGATATTTAATTTCACAGTCTTTAATTCACAGGTATGTAGTACAGCAATATGTGAACGACTGCTAACAACCAAGTCAACATACTCGAATGTTGTTCATCTGCTGACTTGCGTTTATCATCCGTGTCATTTCAGGGACGACTTTCAACCAATCAGATGCCAGCTTCTGGACCACAGCTAAACTCTCGAATGTCCAATTTGACTACACAAATTCAAATAATACCAGCAGGTGCAACAACAGGTAAGTGTACAGATGATAGTTTCATGATCATCTCAGCCACAAGCCAAGCCGGGATCACAAGCCACGTTGGCCACAAGCCACCTCGGCTACGAGCCATCTCAGCCATGAGCCACCTCAGCCACAAGCCAAGTTGGCCATGGCATATTACCACCTCGACCACCATAAATTATGAACTAGGCAACAGAAAAATTCCAAAGACATGAAAACCTTTGGTGCACAAGTGATATTAGATGAAGCCAATCCTTCCTACAAAAATTTACTTCTACTATTATGCCCAGTTTTCCTCTTTCTAATAATAACAATTTTTTAACATGTTATTGTGGGTAGTGATCCACTAATACTGTAAACAATGAAACATACTTATATGCTACAGCTAGCACACACACTGACACGACTTATACAGCACAATGACATGAGTCATGTGCAACAACAAAAGATGTTTAATTGTTTATGAATTTGTTAAAAAACTTATTGAAATCTGCTCTCACAAAGACATGGAAGGGTCATAACACAGCAAATTTGTTACATCTGTTTCTAAGCTTAACACATGGCTGTCTTGACTGTGGCTGACCTGACTATATTAAGCCATGATCACTTGGTTTGTGGCTGACTTCGACTTCGACTTCGACTTCCATAATGACTATCACACTAAATAAATATCTAAAATAACAATTTGTATCACAGCTGCGGCCAATTACAAGTAAAGACTACGTACACAACTCATTCTGTTACAATTGGAATCATAATGGTAAATGGTTGGCCCTTCGTTCAATGATGCAATAATTTTGAATTTATATCTACACCAGTATGCATGTACATCAGAAGCTCTTGAAAAACTTTACAATGAACTTTAACGCCACAGTAAACAAATTCATCAAAACTGCAGTTCCAATTCATACATATACGCACAGCAGTAATGAAAAGGAGAAATTATCACTGCAAATGACTCGTATAAATGTACACAGTACATGGCATAGACAGAGTAAGGTTTTAGACCTGCAAGAATAAAACTGAGACGACTCTGAAAGGACAGAGCAAACTATAGCAGCCTAAGAGATCACTGTGAGCTGCTGAGTGGAGTTCAGGGCAGAGCTCGTGGAATCAAGGCATTTTAAGCAATTTGCAAGGTTAGCTTTTCTATGCATCTAATGAAATCTAATCTGTAGTTTTAGAGTGGCTTAAACAGAAATGCTATCACTAGTGTAGCAACATGATGGATAGGTATTTATTTTAGTACCAAAAATCTGCACGGGCACAAACATACCTGCACCCCAAGCTAAAACCCTAAAACTAGCAAAGGTGAATGCCTCCCCTGCTGCCCTACCACATCATCTACAGTACATGGTATAACGTACCCTCTTGATGATTCTCTGCACCAGCGGTGTGTTTGGCGCGTAGGGAATTTTACCGCGGATGAAAGGTTTGATCTGACGCCACATAATTTTCACTCTGCTGCTTGGATTTGTTTCTAACACCAAGAAAATGCCGCTGCAGAATTTAGCTGTCAACAGCAATCACCACAGACAACTAGATTAAAACGACAGTTAAATATTTGACATGACAACAAAAGCCACACTGCAAGAACATCATTTCAGTACAAGCAAACAGCACCATATTGGCAATAATTTTGTCCGGTCATGCAGTCATCATAAACACAGTATCAATTTACCTGAACACTCCTCATCTTTGTACACACATATGCTCTGCAAAAAGCTCAGTGAAAATATCTCCGCCATGCCAGAATGTTTCAAACATATGCGACCGCTCACAGTGGTGCATGCTGATATTGGATAGTATTGGACAGCCTACAGTGTTGTTACTTGTCCTCATCTTCACTGGTAGTGATCTGTATACAGCTTTCTACCGTCAGCAATCGTACACTACTGGCAGCTGCCTCTGGCACAGTCTGCCACACGATGTCACCTCAGCTTCAATGCTTACTGTTTTAGAGAAATGCCTAAAAACTTTAATTTTTCCTGTTAATTCCTTCATAACTGTTTCCAGTTGTTCAACAGTTTTACACACTGTGTATGTGCAGGACAACAGTGGCATCATTTGTTAATAACATGTTGCCGATGCCATTTCGTAAAGCATCTAAATCTTCTGTCCACTCAGTTCTCAGAATCTCGTAAGAACACTTGTCGATATATAACAACTTAAATTTGTCAACACGTCAATATCGCATATCACTGTCGATCAGCATCTTGCAATCCACGCACTATTATCTTCCGATGACAATACATATAAACTTGCCTTACAATATAGCTGCCAATGTCGCTACCATGCGCCCTATGTATAGTGGTTTAGCACTCATGTACACTAGGCCACTCTACATAAATCTAATGTAACGTAATGTAATACAGCAACACACAACAACTTACTTGTTGAATTATCATAAGTGGTTAAGTTGTCAACATCGTCAAGTGAAGTCTGTTCATCAGGACGGAACTTGTCCAAGTACTGCTTCTGTTCACTCGTCTGATTCAGCAGCAACTCATGTTGACAGAACAAGATGCTAGCGGCACGATACACTGACAGTGAGCTCAGAGTTCCACTTTGTTGAGTATCATTTCCAAACAGTTTCAACACCTCACCAAACGTTCCGTTCAACAGACTCAATACAGGCCGTAATGCAGATACCTGCAAGCACAGCACGCAGCAATTGTTTTATTTATAATCACATCATACACAGAAAATACATGTAAATGAAGAAAAAACAGAGTTAACATATGTCCTAAATAATGCACAATACAGCTAAGTTCATTTCTAGATCGTACAGTGGAGTATATATATCTGCCAACAGTATCATGTAGAATTACTGACTGCCGCATAGACTGATCTCTGCAGAAATGCTTTTCATCCCTATGTGCTGAACAACTGTTCAATAATGTGTTCAGTCTAGTGACAGCAGTGACAATATGTCATCAGTACTTCACCAACAATACTTGTCTAATACTGTCTCACACACTTGTACCATATTATGGTATATTACAACAACTGATGTATTTAGCAGACTGAGTGTTCATCTTTGCTGTACCAACTATAACAACCACCTGTTAAAGGCCAATGTACCAATCATCATAATGTTAAATAACGATCCATTGTTTTTGCCATTTATGCACCCAACAAAATCATGAGATTATTACTTTTATTATTATTATTATCATCATCATAATTATTTAAAATGTACTGAATAGAGCAAAGCTATTGCAAAGATGCTGCAGAGACACTTAACACAGTCAGAGTAATGATTGCATCAAGGAAGTTGATGTTAAGATAGAGAGCAAAGTCAACTCAGTGATTGCTGATGCTACATACAAGAAAGCCTTCACTTCTTCATGGAACGCTCTCAGCATTCTTTTATGTGAGCATCATTCATGTGTATGTGTGTGTGTGTGCAGTATTCAATATATGGAAACAAAAGTGCTAACCTTTGCTGACCGAACATGATTCATAAACCACAGTAAAAGTGAAAGAAGTCTAACTAATGATGACTCTATTGTGATCGTAAATGGAGAATGACATACATTCTGTACACCTCTCGTTGCAGTTCAGTTCAGTACAAAAACTGCATACTGCAGGGCCTACACTGAGACTTTCAACACAACAGCCAATAAATTAGCAAAAAAAAGTCCAAGTAAAATAAACCATCAAATGAACCTAAAACACATGCTAAAACTGGCGTGATCATGATCAGAAGACTAAGCACTCGGTGCATAAACAGACTTACTCGTCTGTAGATGCGCATGAGAAGTTGCAGCTGTGACAAAGCATCCGCATTGCGAGTCAGTGCCATTGCCCCACACAGCTCCATCTACACAACAGACGAGTACAACTGACTGACTCCACAACAGTCAGCAACAGCAAATAACTGCATCACTGTAACAATGTATCACACATCATCAACTCACTCATGTTACTGCACCAACAGTTCATCATTACACAGACAACGTCATGTTCTGTAGCCAACTTCACAGCACGAGTGCTGCAGTCAGCACGAGTGCTGCAGTCACTGTGGTTTCAAGCCAGTTGAATGCATCATCATCAACAATGTGGCATCACTACAATCCACCTTCAAATTTTGTTAACAGGCACGTGTCGACTATGTGGTTCATCGCCTGCTGCTGTCCGCAAGGCCTGATCTGTGCAGATTTTGAAAGTGACCTAACACAGACCATATACAACAATGAAGGTGGCCTGGCTGCTAAATAGTAGGGTGAGTTACAGTGGTGTGGCTGCCCACAGGAGCTGATAACCAGTCTCCTGTACACCTGTCATTATATCAACAGATACAATGTCTGATAATATTGGATGTAGAGATGCAAGCCACAGAAGCGGGTGGTCAAAAACATCAGTGTACGCAGGCCAGTTAAGATAGGCTTCAATGTTATGTTATCAATTCCAGCATAATACTGACATAAAAATGTATTCTACTTATGGATGTCATTCATTTAATGTCAACATTAATATAACTTTGCAGGCAAGCATGTGCCAAAATACGATTACCAGCTGGTGTGTATATCACTATTCCAAACATTATTTTAGAAAAATTCTGCTATCATTGACTACATATCTTTGCCTGCATCTGTGCTGTTTTCCTGTATGCTAAAAAGTTGTCTGTGCATTCACTGTGACATGCATATGCTTTTCAAAACTCAACTAACAAACAGTAGATACATAGCCAAAAACACAGATATGGCTCAAAGCAACCTAAAACAAACAGAAACCAGCCTAAACCTCACATATTACATTTACATTATGAGCAGCTGCACTGCTCCACAAAACGCCAATAACTTGCTTACTTCACGCCTTACAGCTGACATGTTGATGTGTCGATACAAGTCTTGAGCAAACTGCATCAGTTCCACACGACCTAGAGCACAAAGCCGCTGTTGAAGGTCGCTGTCTAGTGGCAGCAGAAACACACTTTGCGACGAATCAGCTTCGCACAGTTCAGCATACACAGCCTTGAAGGCATCTGTGTTACCAATCATTTCTTGAATGAAGCTTGGGTCTCGGGCTCGCTCCAGCAGCTGCAAAGCAGTTTCATGAAAACTGTATAGAATATAAGCCGTGCTTGTAACTGATTGAGTGAATAGTTTCCTCACCCATTTGTTACTGTATGGTACATGCACACACACAAGACACACAGGAGCCACTGTGGTCATTGGTTGCTGGCAGCATACTCAGCTTACCTGCAAATCTGTGTGGTAGACCCATTGTAGCAAGGCATCAGTATGATAGCTGATTTCCAAATGATGCATGCAGTAGCAAGGGGCTATCACCAAACATCAAGCCAGGTGTTACAGGCTGACTAGATGCTAAGTCCTACTGAAGGTGAAGATCGAAAGGTAAATGCAAAATATCAGCATGTATCAGCAAAGTAGACGATAGTAAACAGCTAATTCAAGTACCTTTGAGGTGTTAAGTGAGATATTCATGAGTTGACTAAACTCATCAACAGTGATGTTCAGTCGCTGAGCCAGTTCAGCCAGTCGAGATGAATTCACGACAGTATCTGACAGTCTTATAGAACCTGGCATAGCAACAAGTTGTGGAACTTGCAAAAAATGTTTTACAAACAGATTAATACAAATTACTATGTGACTGTAATCAAAGTCTACAGTCAAATCCAGTAATCACTAGCAATTATGTGCCGCTAATTTGGCTGCAACATTATACTTATTACCTCAGCTCGACAGTACAGGTGGTTACATTTAAAAACAGAAAACTGTTCGCTAGAATGCATCCTCAGTGGGTGTATGGGCAAAATATCTTTGAATAACAACAGCACTATATACACGGATAAGATGCTGGAACAGAAAGACACTCTCATCATGGTCTTCTGATCTGATTATCTTTATTATCATTATTTATTATAATTTACTTGTTGTTATTATTATTATTATTAAATATCATTAAAGCATTGTACAGTTAAAAACTTCAAGAGCATTAGTCAGTGGAAGACAAACAGTAAAACATCATGATCAGTGCAACGACCAACTGTACTTGAAACTGGCACATGCACACACACACATTACGGCAACAATCTGTATATCATCACAACCAGAGTGTCCACCAAAGTGTCCGTGTCAAATCAACTACAGAGATTACAGAGAAAGCACAGTGAACTTACAACTATCGGAGACAGCACGCATGCTGTCGACAACATTGCTCAGTGAGCCGACATCATTGAGTATATCAACGACATTGTCTACCACTGATGTGTTACTCAACAGCATCTCCAGCACAGAATACAGCCGAGATACACTACACACAGCACATAATCTCCATCTGTAATGACCACTGATTGACATTTGCATACCTTCAATGCATACACACTGCTGGCTGGTGACAGGAACAGCATCCAGCCAGTAAACAGTTCTGCTCCATTCATTCTGCAAGTGTGGCAGTGACTGTGGCTTCCAGCCGGCTGAGTGAAGTTCATGCTAGCAGCCCTAAGTATATAAATTTGAGACCATTCAAGTTTGTGATGCTGATTAATCAGCACTTTTCGGGCAGTCTAACTTGTGATAAAGAAGTCATAAGATCAACTCCCAAAGCTAAAGTGAGTAAAAGTGAATTTGTATAGTGTATTACCCCTAATCTATTTGGGGAAGCTGTTCACACTCGCATCATCAAGCTGTATAATTTGATAAAGACCAAAGGGCAGTGATGGGAAGGGAAGGGAAGGCAACCGTTGGCCTAATGGAAAGTATTGGCAGCCTAGTCTTTGGCTAAATGGAGTTTAAGATTTCAAAGTAACGTGTTATATAACTTTTAAGTGATTCTCATCATGCAACTGACTGTTGGCATGAACTGAGAGATACATACAAGGAAGTATTGTAGTTGTCGACATGACCGGCCTGCTCACTGGGTCGCTCTGTCTGGTGACATGTGTTGTTAGCAGCACAGAACATACTCTGAAAGAACGGCAGAAGTCCGGCTGATGGCATCGCCTTGCTGTCGAAATGACCTTCATCACACAGGATATGGCTCAGAAAAATAGACCAGTTGCATAATTTATGCAAACATGCACATAAATACTTCTGGAGTTATTTGTTCTATACAAATGGTAAAGTTTTCTTGCACAAGGCACAGTTGGGATCTTTGTCCGTTTCTCTACAGACTTTTGCCAGTAGACTAAAGTCACAATGGTCTGAACTACCAAAATGCAAGTGAGGACAATTTGTTTGTCACCACAGAAGTGGATGCATCATCATCATTATTATTATTATAGTTATGAGCAGGAATGAATCATGGGCATGGTTGGAGACGTCTACCTAGGGTTAGGGGTTAGGATTACACTTAGTATTAAGGTTAAGTGCAAAATAACAGAACAGCACAGGCATCAACACTATCAATGCAATGAAAATGTAGTCACCAGTAAATAACAGAGGTATCTTGATCTGTGTTCATAACAGAAGTAACTTGGTCCAGGTCCGTAACAAAATCGGTACTATAGACAAGCTACCCCGGGTACCACGTTAGAACAACAGATAATTTGACGACTTCTATGGACCACACTGCACCTAGTCCAAAAAACACGACCTACGCAGACATTCTACGGTCAGCATTGGAGTTGGACAAATACCTCTGGAAGTATTTATGGACGTACATTCCAAAATTAGCCGACCGGTCTATGCTTAACATGATTAAAACATCGTCATTAAGTTAATCTGTTGTCTGTTGATCTGCAACTGGCTAGCTGACAAATATAGGTGAGTGAATGAGTGAGCAGAGTTTAACATGCTGCTCGGTAATAATGTCATTCCGGAGAGGAGTCTTTCTGGCAATCAACTGCACTGCTACTGACAGAAATGTCACAATGGGTTTATCTGCTGTTTGGAAATCATTTATCATTCGTTCACAAAATATGACCAGAGAGTCATAAGTCTACATAAAAAGTATTATTTTATGCAGTCAAATATTTTGCAGGTGCAATTTATGGCTCACCCTATATACTACCATATCTCATGGATCACTGTGTACTGGTGGTTGTCAACACATATGTAATTACATTCTTATATCAGCCAATGAGCTGTAAATATGTGCAAAATTAAGACACAAATTTAATTTACAGAAAACACCAAGAGACAGAACCTACATTCATGTACACGTTCCTGCAGATCTTTGTTGTCCATTTTCACCCACATCAGAATTAGGAACAACACCAGAGGCCAGAGCAGTTCCACAACAACACGCAGCTGATGACAACCACCAATAGAAAGCCAACATACAATAAGTGATGTGCAGAATGAAACCAGCTCAAATAGTAGATACTGCAAATTTGGAATCAACAGTGGGTGTAACTACTGAGGCCTGGGATGACAGGAGGCAGCTGACCCTAGACAGTAAGCTGCATGAGGTGCTGCAGGTTGAATAATGGGGAATGGTAGGGGTCAGGAGATGCCAGGATACAGCTTTCCTCCAGGTGATTCTGACATAGTTACTCCACTGGTTGGCAACAGTCAGCACAGCAAGCAACAGTCCCCAAAACCAGCAGTTAAGCTTCGATGCACTAGTTTGGAGACTTAGCTACAGTGTCTCTTCCCAGCTAAGATACAGTTGTAGGTCAAGCAGGAGGCTTGCAGCTGATCATGGTCTCAAGGCAGTCAGCCAGACCCACTCTAACCTCCCTTCTAATTTCTAAAACTTCTGACCTCACCTCTGTTACATAATATTTTGCATCAGCTAACAACTTTCTGCAAACATAATTCTAATTAAACACCTACAGTAATCTGTCAAATGATATGCTATAAAATAATATGACATGCAGAAAGCTGACAGCAGCTAGATTAGTCTAATAAACGACATCAACTTACACAGCAAAAATGACAAAAACATAAAACAAAAAAATACGAGCAAAATAAATATGAAAAATAGTCACAGAGCTGTGAAATACGTATAGAAATAGGTGTAGTATGCAGGACTCCGATAAATAACAGCATTTTATAGTCACATGACAGCATATAACAACAACCAAATCACAAAAGTACATACCGGTTGTCGCTTACGCAGCTTCACGTTTTTCCAAAGAAGCAACCTCAACTGCCGGGCAAATCCCATGTTCTAAAAACAGCCCATGCTAACAGCTTCAATCAAACGAATGTGCTTTCAATAGGTGCCTAATGCCCACAAAATTATCAACCAAATGCAATGAAGCTGGCAGCAAAGTGCAGTAGATCTTCAGTGGATGCATGTATTCCTATGAGCCTGTGTGTGCTGAAGGGTTGGCTCTCAACTGGAATTAAGAATACTAGACGCCCTTGCATGAAAATCTACAACTGACGATTCACTGGCACCATTTGAGGTGGTGGACAGCTATTCTTCCCCATTCACTAAACCAGCAGCTTCCAGCACCTGGTGCCATGCATTAACACCTGCAGCAGTGGTGGAATGGTACACAAAGCCCAGAAGTATGATAGTTCTAACCACGTTCTCAGTACTATCAGTGTTATGCTTTTGAAACCTGTATTCTGTAAAACTTAACAAGTGAGCCTCGACGCCACACTGTCAAAATGTACTGCTACAAAAGTGCACTTGGTCTCGCTGCAACCTAAACCTATGAACTCTGACCTTGTAAATCTTTTCAGCAATGCCCTCTCAGGCTCTCACATAGTGAATATTTGTGGCAAGTTTCACTGAAATCCTTCCATTAAGTGAAGAGATATCGCGTCACACAAAATAGGTGTTAATGGAAGGAAAACCGACAGACGTAGATAAATGACCAGAAAACATAATACCTTTGCTGCCTACTGTTAGCAGTGGAGCCATAAAAACATCACGTACCATGTGTCAAATGCTTCAGAACTCACTGCAGTCTGCTAATTTGCATTTCAATGTGATCTTTTATATCTGTTAGCTAATAAGTTCTAAGTCGATTTTGCTACTTGCAGAAAGTCGATCTGCCAAATGTACTACTGGTACCAGTGATTTAGTCCACATGGCATGAGGGTGAGGCAGATGTCATCCATCTCCATCCTCGCCTCTGTCTCAAACCACTCTGCTTCAGCTTACCTTGGGTCTCGTAAATACTGTCTCAGCCCTGGCTTGGCCTTATGCTTTCTGCCTCGGTCTTGCCTTCCTCTCAGCTATAAACTCTTGATGTTCACAAAATGCAACAGAGATTGGACATGAACAATAAGCATTACTTCTTGTATGTGCGTGCACTGTGCTTAAAGTTAATATTTCTGCAAGTTGTGAGTTCATACAACAAAATTAGTAAATTACACTCAACAACTGTAACTTGTTGTCTCATTGTAAACTCTGCTTTGTCTAGTCCTTAAGATATCTGCCTTGCTTTAGTCTCACCTCGCCTCGGTTGCGGATGCAGCTGCCTCAAGCTTGCTGTATCAGGACTGCCGACTGAGCTCTGCTAAAATGTGGAATGCAAAATGCAATGGGTAAATTGCAGAATACAGAGGTTTAGGGTTTAGGTTGGGAATGAACTGAGTTTGATTCAGCAGCAGCAGCATTCCACAATTTACCAATGCTCCTGCCGATCGGTCTACGGCAGTTACAAAGAGCGAAAATGCGAAAAATGACAACGCATAATATGCAAAGTACGTCCATAAGCAGGGACAGGGTTGGGATCTGGGTCAGTTCAGGGTTGGGTTACGATTACATCACTGCATCACTGCGTAACACTGACCTTTGTTTAATCCTGTCGTTACCGCGATGCTGAAAGCAAATGATTCACGACTTGAGACATCATATACAAGCAATACATCTTAGTTTTTCATGGTGTTATCACTACCGCAAGCTTCTGTTGTTGCACATCTCCAGGTGTAATCAGTTTGTTTACATTCTCTATGATTCATAAAAATTGATACATATTCTATGTAAACAAATCGACATCAAATTTATAGACCAGTTGGCCGATACGGTATGCGGCCTTCACGTCCTTTCTTCTTCCAAATCTTCCTGCGAATTGTCTGATATTACTGATTTACCTCCTGATTTACCATGTGTGGCCTCACCGGCAGATAATTTCATCTATGGCTCGGCAGACCAATCTACACTGTGTTCCAAAAAAAGTGACGCCAAAATTCAAATAACTATAACTACGGCATATCTTATCAGAATTAAATATCCTCTTACCGGCTTTAATTATCATCTTTCCGACGTAAACGTTGCAAATTTCAACAAAATCCACCGCACCGTTTCTGAGCAACAGCTGTTTTAAAAATGGACGTCAATAACAGAAGTTTCCAATATGGAAAAGTCGCCTTAGCAATTTACTTACTGTACGAAGTGTTACGAGTAATGATGTAATGGTGACACCGTGGAGTTTTTGTCTCGCAATACACCAGATTTCATCTCACCGTTGCTGTGGCCGCCCAATAGCCTGACCTAAATCGCGTGGACTACCCGGGGCGTGCTCCAGCAACGCGTCTACCGTAGCAGGATTCGCGACGTCGATTACTTGAAACAGCGTCTCATCGAGCAGTGACGTTGCTTCGACCAGAACATCATTGACCGAGCACTGAGCAGTTTGACAGTGGCGTGTTCAACTACACGCGTGTGTCCGTGCAAACGGCGGCCACTTTGAGCACAAACTGTAACTGATGTTTTAGTATACGAACTGCTAAGGCGACTTTTTCTTGACCGACGTGTGAAACTGAAAAGTATCTGCCTTCTGAATGTTGTTATCAATCAAGAAATCTTAATTAACACACATAAAACAAAAGAGGCGACGTCTTGTCGTGTTACATGCAACAGAGTTCCATTCATTACACGCTACTGTGTATTCATTCACGTACGCATTGATATAATATACACAGACAAAAATACGCCATACATCTAAAGATATAGACAGTGACATGC
>Ga0049105_1000260_pt1 | contig 15955 bp, 9 predicted proteins | sample WorMetvaBAHAMAS1_FD_61260 | JGI IMG/M metagenome (GOLD analysis project Ga0049105, IMG submission 61260) | Worm MetaG Olavius vacuus BAHAMAS.1 | ecosystem: Host-associated > Annelida > Digestive system > Unclassified | place: Germany: Marburg | collected 2013-04-09
ACCGACCTTTCTACCGTTTTGTCACAAAGCACGCGTTTGACAGACAGACAGACGGACAGACAGACAGAATTCTCATCGCTAGACCGCGTCTGCATTGCATGCAGCGCGGTAAAAATTAAGACAGCGTGAAGTTATTATACACAAACTAGGACAATAATTTCGAAATCACTCTGAAATCAATAGTTATTTTACACTACACACAATATAACAAACTGAATGCTAAATATGCCCTAATATATTTTGTTATAAAACAAACTGTATAAAAAATATTACACATTAACTAAATGAAAATATTCACTAGAATTTCTGCCAAATTCAGAAAAAAACAAAATCGTCAGCAGAATATCTAAAGGTTACTGACAGCTAAATGCCTACGGTGTTAACTACCACCTACATTGAACAGAAACAGCAGTTATTTAATGACGCAATACATACGATAACTTTGATCACAAATTACATGCTCAACTGAAAAATACTCATTCACCCTTCCTATGGCCATATTCACAGTGTTTGCCATCTAAATTCAGGCAGTTCAGTGTGACAGTAACATCCCGGTGTGTGTGCCTTACTCAGTTATACCCCGTGGACCAAAATGAACATCCCTCCCTCTAAACAGTACTCATTCAGTGCACCACACATTAATCTAAACGCATATTCTGATACTGTGACTGTGAGCAGCTGACAATTCTTAATAAAATCATATCATACTAGTTGATATGTGATAATCTGGTCATTTTATTAGTGTCTAACAAATGTTTACCAACAGGAAATAAACACGATGTGGTATCTGAGAACTCTTTGTAGTGAAATGCTTCGAGTTTGAGTTATTGTTACAAAACTTCTGTTACTCAGCTTTTCCAACTTAGCTAGAGTTACAGTCAAACATACAGTTTAATTGGGGCCACCTTGTATGCTGTTTTAAACTGCCATTTCTTATTTATATATGTCAATAATTAATAATTTGATGTTTCTCTATGGGAACTATTTTCTGGCTAATTTTGTACTTAAATAACATTAATTGACTATTTTCACTGCAATGCAGGTTTGCTACTTCCTACGTTTATGAAAGTAAGTGTATCACAATTTATACTGCAATGCACAACCATCACCTGAGTAAATGTGATATGCAACTTCACTGTATCTTATATTTAATCATCAAAATGCACAGCTACAGTTACATAGATAACAGTGGTACCATCCACAAAAAATAAAACGTGGACAACAAAAATGATGCAAGCATCTTAAGACGTTATCAAAATGTAGCTGTAGGAACAATATTCATAATATAATTATGTAATCTGTGGGAAGAAATGCGTGTTCAATGTGACTGTGGCATTAGGTAACTCAGTCTGCAAAGTATGTGGCAAGCTGTACGTCACAGTTTTATTAATACATCAGCAGCTGAGCCTGTAGTCCTACCTATGCTGTTTGTCAGAAGAACCATTGTCACAGATATCAGCACCTTGTTGCAGCAACTGGCAATAAAGAAGCAATCACACTGTGCTAACGCTATGACCACAAACCGGAGATTTAAATGTCCATTACAGCACTCATCATTCAAAAACATTACCTAGCACAATAATATACACTACCAGTCTGAGTAGACGCATGAGTATGGGTATATCATGGCTTAACATCCCACTTGACACATTCTAGGTTATAGTAGATGCACGAACCATCCATAAACAAGCAGCACTGGAAACACATGATGGACAACCATCAGAACACATTTAGCAAATAATACAATTTAGCATCTAAATATGTTAATAGAAAATAATTTTATGACTGACTTGCTGCCACTCGTCACACAACCAACACATAACTTCAACAATAGAATTCTATTATTGCTCTTCCATCAACAACGACTATTACCACTACTGCTAATACACATGTCCCATAATATACTGACCATAATTCAATAAAATAATTATGTCCATGTTAAAGTTAAACCGCTATAATATCACACATTAATTTAATCCACCATGCTCATGGTGCTGGAAAGTCCGAATACGTATTAAAAGACTACTTTAGCAGGGATAATTTCTAGTTGATAAGATGATTCATGCTGGTTTAAAGTGCAAACTACAACAAAAATACAAGTGATGTGTCATAGCGCACTAGTGGTAGTTCAACATTCAATGTATCCACACTGAGAAACATTAAAGGGCATGCCAAAAGCCAGAGATAGCTCAGTGAAACACAAAACTGTCTATAGCATGAACAACAGAGTAGTATAATCCAACATTTAGTGGTCACACTACACAGCCCTTACTGTATAAGCTTACTGGCAGAAACAGCAATATTATTCACAGAGATATAAGAGCAACATGCACTGTAAATATGTGACAGCAATACACCATAGCATCTGAGCAGCATCGTCAAACCAGCCATTAAACTTCTGAAAATAACCATGCCTACAGCTGTATCTCGGAATATGCTAGCGTGCTCACTTTGTTATGAAAAACAATCACACCAAATAACTTACACACTGTGATGACAAAGAGAACAGTGGCATGCAACTTCAATCAAACATTAATGAAAGAATAAACAGTTACTGTACAGACATAATCATGGTTCAACATGGTACATAACCAAATACTAAAATAAAACCTAAAACAGATACAATGCCATCAGTGCATAGGAAATCTTATTAAAACGTATATAACCCATCTGATGAAAGTTCACGTGCCAAACATCTCATCTGAGATATAACCACATCTCGGGTGTTTCAGAGTGCATGGCAAGTTGCCGGCACAAACAATCTGAAGCTAATAACAATACTACTGTCATATGTAAGGTGCCATAATGTGACGAGTCATTAAAAGGGCGCCACACCACAGATCTGTATAAATATTCTCCAGATACCGTACCTCCTATTCACGTCGTATCATATCATGTAGCCACGGATAAGCCCCCCGCCAAAGATGGCGACAAGTTCCGGTCTATTTTTAGCAACAATCTACAACCAATCGCAACTTGCGGAAAGAAAGCACGTGGCAAGATATAGGTCGATGAACACTGCGGCAACGGCTGTTCCATTAAGCGCGCACCCCTCTCCGTTAGTTATTACAACGAAATTAGCGGCGGCCATATTGGGTGGGGGATTGTTTGGAGGTGTTCTGCTGGCCCAGTACTGCCCCTGTGTGCCACACATAATGAGGCTTAAAGAGAGAACAGCGAGAATTGACCACTTTCTAAGCTTCATAACGCCAGTAAGACAAACAAAAGATTTCAGCCAGTGAAAAAGTTATAGTGCATGTACATTGTGCAGCTGCACTGTTACAAGTATCAAGGATTAGCAATACCAACTCATAATGCAATGACACTTCAAACTGAAGCAAACAAGATCAGCAGCAGACGTGCTATAGTAATATTTTCATGAGGATCCAATCAATTTTGTCAGAGACATGAGCCAAATTGTGACAAATGTCCTATCTTGCAGTGGTGAAGAATCGTTTCAAAAATTCCTATTTCTGGATACTTCCAAAATTTAATGGTATCTTCCTTCTCTGCAGATATATCTTTGTTAATTTATTCAATTCATGACAATCCAATCAATAGTTTTTTTAACGTAAAGTTGCTAAAGAATGACAGACATACAGACAGACAGACAGACAGCCAAATGCTGACAGATGTAACCTCACTGGCAGAAGTATAAATGAACATTACAGATATTAAAATCAGAAAAAGACAAGATGTAAAAATTATGTTACTCTAGCATCAACGATGTTAGTGAAATAACCTAAAGATTAGTATTAAATATACATAATCAGCTAGCCATAAACAAGTACCCATAGACAGGCAGCCAATTAAAACACATTTAGAATACTAAGAACTGTGCCAGATTTATTGGTTTAATTGATATACCAGGTGGGCCATGAAAAACTGGACTATTTTAAAAAGTTTGTAACACGTGTATATGACATGCGTTTTGTACACGTTCTCTTGCAGTATTTCCCACATGCTGTAATCCACTGGATTCAAATCTGGCGAATTTGGAGGCTACTATAGTGACACCACCTGGCACATTGCTGTCATGCACTGACATTCAAGGTCATTCACTCACCAATATCTAGAGGTAACTTGTGTGTGGTAGCTTGGCTGGCACATCAAGTGGAAAGAGAGTCCACTGTATACAGGACCAACTTATACAGGAGTCTGTAATTGACAGACCATATGTTCTCCATCCCTCCCTCATCCCCCTCACAGTGACATGCAGACTGTCAACGCACCATCTGTGAAGTGAAGCACAAAAAGACCGATCAAATAAATGACACACATTCATGCTGTTCAAACTGCTGTCATACAACATCTATCCTCCAGTCACAACCAATTACTGCAACTCCATAACTTATTCACTCTATAAGAGGACATTAGTATCATTTCATCACACGATGCACACTGCAGCAAACTTGTGTATTATTTGGAAGTTCTGTCATCTGCAAATCAACTGCAGAGTTTGCATTCCCTGCAGAGTGATCGGATGGCTCACACTATGCAGCACAGCTTCAGCATGTTCACAATGCCCTAAACATGTCATCGTAATTCAACAAGTTTCAAAATAAATCTGAAATGTGGAAATTAAGTGCTGCTTGCTGCAGTGTAAAACAACGAGGCACTCGACTCATTTGCCAACTGTTTGACATTGACGACTCCGTACACTTCCTGCCACACTGCTCTCCCTTCTCCACGACAAAGTCACTGCTGCTGCCATTCATGTGCCAAAAAATAGCAGAAAATCCAAATCACAGTTTTAGCTGTAGAACTAAACTGAAACGAATATGGAAATTTTAGAACTGTAACAACACACTGTACAATTAACAAGTATTTTGTGTAAAAATAAGAAGATAATGGATGTAGACAACAGATAAACAAGGACATTACAAGTTAGGAACAATCCACAAAAATCATGTTATTTAAACAGCAGCAGTGTTAGCGGAATAATCTAACAACAAACATCAAATGATTAATACTACATAATCCTACTCATTTCCTGTTGTCAAAGAAATGTACTTAAACTGTCTTTCTGTTCACATAACACCAAAGTATACAGCTTATAAAACAAAATATCATATGCAACATAAATCACAAAATATGAAAAAATAACACAAGATTCAAGCACTGTAACCTTGATTTCCATAACAAAATCACTTTACTATTAAATGCAGATTCAGATTCCTTTACAGTATTAATATGTACTATTTATGGTACATTTTCTGACTTCAATACACTATATGACATAACCAAAATTCATCACAGATCAGAATGGTCAATAGGCTTCGGCATAATTTTCTGGATAGAGACCAGTACGGCCATCCTTCAGTCCTGTACACCATCCCTGCTCATCGACGTCTTTGATCTTATAGAATACTTCTCCTGAACACAAAAACCATGATAACACAACCATTCTGTATTACTAGCGGCAAATGTACATATTAGATGCATAAAAATCTGTAATATCACTGCTTTCATTCATATTTGCTAATAAACTACAATTTGCACCAACAGGTGTGGAGATCACATGACTGTGCAAAAACATCTTCAGTTATATGATAAAATCACAGAAAAACCACAGTCTCCTCTGCAAATTAACTGAACTGTCACTTGATAACATTGGAGCCTGTTAATTCTGCCCAATCTCATACCAAACTGAAATGTTACTATCATTTTTGTGATCGCCGATCTTGAAAAATACAGACAGTAGTATTAATGTAGAGGCTTAACGTCCCACTCAACACATTATAGGTTATTTCGGGGATGATTTTTACAGGTCATATGACCAAACCAACAGTGTCAAAGCACGGAAGGAAACCAGTTGGTCTTTCAAATAAGGCTTGAATCCCACCAGCACCATTCCATCATGTTACAATAATACAACTCTAGGCAACTGCCTCTATGCACAGTGTAAGGGTCCCAATGTGACAAAACCAATCTGTTGGACCTGTAAGAACTGCTCACATAAGTGTGCTGCTGACTGTGAACATTGTGTCACACAACCCAACACGGAGCAGTTCTGATAATATTCCTTCTTAACCTCCAGACAATCACCATAACTCGAATGTTGTCTAGTGGAGGGGAGGGGGACCAACAGACAGACAGCTGTCAAAAGTATACTTCACAACAAAGGCCAACGCAAGAATATAGAACAAGTTATCAACACATGACTGGTTTCTCAGTCAACAGCCAAGCACTGGTTGTTATCTATCAATTATTAGGCCGCGGCCACGGCCAGCCAAGATGAAGTCAATAACGGTACAGTCCTGACATGTGGTGAGAAAGTGCAGACACTACTATTGAGTAACACAGTAGTATATCTGTGCAGTTGTGTATACTGTCTTTCATCTTGCATGTAACATCTGGTCAGTGTACCAGGGTGGTATAGATAAACCAGCATACTTTAACACTCGTGTCATCACGCTACTGATGACAAGTAATCCTATCTTACACAGTGCGGCTAAGAATGCTATAGTAAATGGCACTTCCACACCAGCACCCACAATGATACTACGGACGTATAACTCGTGTCATTACCTGCAGTTAGTGATATCTCGTCATCTTCAACAGCTTCATAATCGTACAGAGCTCGCACCATTACACGCATTGTGCCAGCACCGTGATCTGTTGCTATTTCTTCATACAAAGTCCCACTGTTGGCAATGGCATCATTGGCATATAATGGAGCTGATGTCTGGTGTGTGAATGCGGGCTGCTGGGCATGGCTGAACTGTCCAGCAGTGTCAACGGTCTCAAACGGGCTGCAGCAAATCACGACACACAGCAGTTGACAAGTTACCATGATAACATACATCAACTGACTCCCACGCCCTGAGACTCGGTGCATCTGGCTAACTTTCTGTGCATTGCAAATCATTACATACAATTTACATCTTTACATACAGCTTTAAAAAATTACATATACATTCTGTAGCAGCCATAGTTCAGCAGTGAATTTGATGGCAAGGATGTCTGAATGTTCAAATGTGACAGTGCAAGATGCTAAAAACAAGTTCTCCTTTCCTGAGCTATGTGGTTTTGTTACAGAACTAACTAGCTGATGTGAAAATTTGAATCAAAACACGAAGATACAAGTCACTCTCAGTAACGATAGTGTATGGCAGCTGACGAAGTTGTAGCGATCATAAGACACATGGACAAAGACATTAGCAGAATACAACATAAGACAAAGATGAAACAGCTACTTACAGCACTTACGTACTTCTATCTGCATCAATATACAAAGTAAAGTATAGTTAGATCTTTTATTTTAAGCAGCACTTGTCACATCTGATGTGATGTGTGCTCTGCTGCATGGCGGTCAGTCTACGATCATTTCATGGCAGATGTAAAAACTTCTTGCAACAATTAATTAACACTTTTATTGGTCATACATAATATACATAATAAGTTATGCACTTTAACGACAGTCTTGAGAACTGGTGTATCAGTCCTAATTTTTTTAAACTATTTAAACACTTAATTAACATCTACAATGCAATGAAATGGATATTTGTTTAGTATTACTTGCACAGTATATAAATACATACATTTAGAAATAAATTCAGAGCCCCTGTGTCTTCAGACTTTATGGCACTATACAAATGCTGCTGTTGTTATTATTAGGCTATTTTTTACCCGATATCAATAATCCAGAGGGATTTAAAAAATTATGCTACGCAATACAAAGAAGCTGGAATAGCCGTCAGTCATCCTAAACAGAGCTGTCATGCAGTAAAATTGCACTGAACTGCTGCAGCTAAACAGAAATACACTGAAACAAAAAGCTAGCCTCTCTATCATCGCCTGAATGAAGAGAAATCTTGCAACCCAGGTTTGATGGAAAATCATGAGCAGAGTGGTTGATGACAACCAGCTGAAAAGTATAGTGAGTGAGTGTGTACAAGTTAGTGTACTTGGCGGACTTCCGAGCAGCTCTACCACTGAGCCTGCTTCTGGGGCTGCTGCGACAACGTACGAATCAGCCAACGGGCACACAACAGTGACATCCCAAGTGACTGGCTACCCTGCCTGCTAGATGAGAGGACCATCGGGCTGCTTACCATCTGAACGGCTAAGACCTTGCAGTTCCTTTGAGACCAGAATGCTTGCGGAGGCCATGTCCCAGGCAAACAGGTCATTCAGGGTATGATGCCTGGCTGGTATTCCTGGAGCCTTCTTACAAAACCGTGAAGGCCAAGTGCATCAACCGAAGCCCAACAGTGGCACTGATGTTATTATTATTACTTAGCCTTCTGTCCCTCCGGGGTTGGTAAATGAGTACCAGCTTCGGCTGGGAAGGCAAAGGCAGGTATGGTTCATTCCATTAGCGGATAAACGTGGGGTGTGCAGGTAAAACTGTGAGATCCCTTGAGAATGCGTGCCATACCTGAGCACCTTGGAGGTGTGTTCACGACAAGGCGCTATACAAATCCACGTTTACCTTTACCTTTACTAAAAATTGCAACACTGAAAAACAGAATGAAAATAATACAGAGTCAAATGGTAAGCTGTCATACTCTTGAACATCATTGGAATGTTGTCGTCGCTGTGATGGTGGTATCACACTGCTGTACTGATAAGCAGGAGGCTCAGCAGCATACCCTGCATGAACTGACGTCGGCCTGTCATTCCAAGCGTTATTGTCAGTCTGTGTCGAGTTATACGGCACAGATTCTGACGACACTGAGCCACTGCTACCAGTAACGGTTGCACCGGCGTCGGTGGACCTGCCATATGACACAGGCCGCGTGGATGACGAACAGAATTCACCATTAGTCATAGCTGCGGAACCAGCTGTCACTCCATCGGCACCGACTCGCTCAACTGGCTCACCTGAATACTCCTACAGAGAACAGGCAATATCAGCCAGCCACACAACAAAACAAAGAACAATGATACAAGCTGAAGCACATGTAGTATGACAAAAACCACAAAAACAAGTAGCTCAGTTACCACAGAGAGACTGCACTGCAGGGTGGGTCAGTTTTGGCCAAAAGTGGAAGATGATATTCTGCAGACACTACAGGTCTACCTTCAAGCACTGTGATATAATAGGCCTGCAAAGCTATCGAATTCAATGAAATAAAGCAAATTATGGGCTATTACAACATTCAAGGTCAGTAATGTCGGTACCAACTGATAGACCATATGCGACTTCCAAATAGTGATTATTACTGATTAATAGTAATTGACATACTATCTCATACCCTTTTGAAGTTATCGCAAATTATTATTTAAATTTGGGACACTGAGTTTCAAAGCCCCCTTGGGGGCTTAGGGTCAACGTATACTATTCATCTTAAGCTCACTGGAAAGCATGTAATGGACTTCCTATTGGTGTTAAATGAACTTTTTTGCTACGTGTTACGGCTGAGGTGCTAGAAACGAATATCAATTGAAAATCTGCGTTTTCGCTCCAATGGGGTCTGTTTGGCCTAAAATTTCAGGAAGAAGGGGTCACCCTCACCAACCATTCTTCTTGGCACAAAACTAGGGTAAATGATCTTTCATGTGGTATAAGAATGTGGGCACAACTTTCTTTCATTTTGTCACAAATCACGTGTTTAACAGATGGACAGATAGCTTTCTCGTGGCTAGACTGTGTTGCATGCAATGCACGCAGCCCGGTAATAATGTGAAAATATTTTGGCAAAGTAAATAATGTATACACGGTATTGACATTCACTTGGACTTCACAGCAATGACTAAGAAAACAAGTAAGACACCGTCGAAATGTATGCCTCCGCTGCTAAAGTGCATTTGGTCTCGCTATGACCTTGACCTTTAACCCCTGACATGGTAAACCTTTTCAGCAATGCCAAATCATTTAATGAATATTTATGGCAAGTTTCATTAAAATCCCTCGGCTGAGTGCGGAGATATCATGTTAAGTGGAATACAGGTGTTAACAGACAGACAGACGGATAGACAGAGAGACGATGGACGGACAGATTATCAGAAGACATAACGCTTCTTGCTGCCTACTGCTGGTGATGGAGGCACAAAAATCATCACAAAGCTAAATTAAGCTGCCAATTATTCACATATCTCTGCAGAATCTTCACATTAGGCAAGCAGTCTGTTGTAAACAGATTATAATCACAAATCAATAACATTAACACTTTGTTGCTTCCACTTGATTAGGCCAATCACTAATGAAACCAAAACGTCACATGCCTCATATACTGGCCATGACATGTCCATTTCTGGTCCACGATTAATTGACCACCACTTGAGGTCTGCTGTTGAGTCTGCCTGCTGAATGTTCTCACGGATCTGGTTGTAAACCTGAACGTAACTACATCACAATATAGCGCAAACTACACAGATGCAGTTAACAGCCATCGCACAGCTCCGTGGCAAACACTTCTCAAAAAACAACATTTTAAAATAATGATAACGACAACTAGCTAATGTGTCAAATCTCAACTTGGCAACCGGCCATATTTTGATGCATGTGTTAGAGACTTAAGAAAGCTGTAGCAAAAGCAGCCATTCCAAGACTGCTTTATTGTGAAGCTAATCTGTTGTAACTACACACGTGAAAAGCTCTGCATTGCATTTTTACAGCACTTCCGCATTGCTCACAATGTAGACTGCTTTGACAGCCATGGGTTGTCTGTCTGTCCGTGTGTCTGTCCATCTGTCATGTTCCAGTGTTTTGTCCAGAAGAACGATGATACAATCGTGCGGTCTTCAGCATCAGGTAAGACAATAATTCCAGTTTTGGGGAAGTAAAGTTTATGCAGATGTTCCCAGGAATCACCCCAGCGAGGGCGTAAAAGTGAGGCACTCCACTGTCGCTTGCGAAAATTTGACCAATAATCAGCCATAACTTGGAAACAGTGCAAGATAGGAGATACGTAAAAGTTAATATTAATCGCTAACAAGAAGTTGCATATCGGCTTTTGATTGGTACCAAAATCGGTGACTTTGAATGACGATGAATGGCGTAATGGCCCTTATTTTGCGTCATTTCTCCGAATTTAGTAACTTTTGGGGCCTATTACATAAAAGTGGTTGAATATACACTGATACTTTCTGCGCCAGAAATGTAGCGAGAAGAATGTAGTTTTTAGCGATATATCATTTGAAGGACACGCCAAGGCCAAGGACTAACATCACTGACTTTATTTTTGAAGCTCTGTAAAAAAAATTTAGAAAACCTCAGTGTAAAAGTAGGTCACATGACCTAAGCCACGCCCCTTTCGTCACTTATTACATTTTGGGGTAGTACTAGTTGTATTCTATCTGCAGACCAAATTTGAAGTCTGAAGGCGAAGGCAAATTGTTTCTATACTCGCGTCAAGTGACCTCTATTTCAGCAAGTGGGCGGAGCTTCATATATTGGTTTTCTTATTAAGTATATCTGCTACAGCCCCAGCAATCACACTTGGCACCACCTGGTTAGTATTCCAGTTCTTCTACTTCAGCGGGAAATATCAGAGTATATACTAATCAGCAATACTGAGAAAACATACGGATAAGCACATCGATGATGTTTTAAATTTGTTATAAAAATAGGAAAACAATCGTGCGTAAAACTAACTTCTGGTTCTGTGAGTAGTCGAGTGAGTTGTGAAGCTCAAGAAGAATGAACTTCATGAAGTCAAGACGTCGCCGTTCAAACGTCTGCGTCCGATCAAAAACATCGACCATGTCCTCCTTGTACTTCTCATTTGACGCTTCGAGGTCGAGCAAAGCACGATTGTACCTCTGACGAGCAGCATCCGTCTCCTTCTGACATTTCTCCACTCTTTCTTGTGCTTTTCGAATCTACATATCACACCAAGCATCAACATCTACATTTCCAGACTCACAACTCGAGACGAAGCTGATTTCACTTCTCAGGGTGTCAACTTAAAAAGTGATCCAGCTGTCATGTGCTTACTGTACTACACCAAGGATCCTTAATCCATCTCAGTGTAACTGATACACAAGACCAGCTCTGCCTGTCAGCACTACCCGACTCATTCTACACAATTACATTAGTACATTAGATTATAGTGATAAATTTCTCAAGAAACTTCATTCACTTTACATAATTAGCAATTATAAGCCTTATCGAACAGATGAGTTTTCAGCTGGTGTGTAAAAACAGGCAGCGATGTGGCAGATCTGATGTCTTGGGGAAGCTTGTTCCAGACAGACAATGTAAAAAAAAATGTTCCAGTCAATGACGGTATTAAATATGCAAACCTTATCTACCTGCAACCTGTGTTAAACATAGGCAATTAAAGTGACGTCTGTATATAGTACAATATAATTTCAATATAACATTATAACACATTTACATGTGGTGTCAGTACAGGTCCTGTTCTTGGTCCTGGACCTCTCCGGTCCAACAATGCTTCGCTTCAATCTCAGAAATTTTTTGGACTGGACTCGGTCCACATGTAGCATTTGCTCTGCTGTTTTTGTTTATTTCATATAAACCACAAAAAAGACATTAATTGACATTACTGCTAGCATAAAAAAGTGAATATCTTACGTCATCAAATAGTAAGTGCATGTGACATTTTCAACACCAAAAAGTTAGCAAATATCAATCTAATGCAGGCGCATATCGAATCCCTGATTCGGTTCAGTTCGACCAGGACCAAATTACTGAGAACCCTGAACCGGTCACGGTCCATTTGTGGCTGGACTATACAATCACTAATTATATGTAGTCAATGGAATGTAACAAACACGTCAGCAAGCACCTGATCAGCTGCAGTATCAGCAGCACCTCGCAGTGTATTCTCCTGCACAGTGGCCGCTCGGTCCTGCTTGCATACACTGTAATATTCTTTCTTTGCTTTTATAACTTTGGAATACTTCTTCATCCATGGTTTCTGAGCCTGTAATGTTATCAGTAACATTACAGACTTTTACTGTGCTTCCTCAATCAGTTATATAGCATCACATTGGACCAGTACCACAATCAATGATAAAATGTAACACTTGACAATTTTCACAAAAATATGTCAGATCTGTTCAAACAGTGAACTGAATATCTCTGTTGGAAATTAAATTTGTGGCCTCTAAAGAATTGGCAAATATAGTAAAATGAAAAGGACTATTGTCTACACTGTCTATTATTACAAATTTTAGCTACTAATTACTTACCTTTTCCTCTATCAATTTTTCAATTACCTTATAATTTTAACCCATCTACTCAACCACTGAACCATTCAGTGCCTTACTGTTGCCTCATTGGCCATGTTCCTGTCACTTCAGGCTGCCAGACCTGTGCTTCTTTTTGTGTCATTTAAGTGTGTTTCTGTGATGCAACTGCCTTGCAAATATGTATAACAGCATGTATAATAACAGGAAGCAGAACATTATTGAGCTTCTTAAAACTTCTGTTTGACTTAGCATCCAATACACATTACACGTTTTCATCAACAGTAACTTCATTAAATGCACACAATTAATGTCCCAAATGTTCAATCTAGTACAACCCTAATACTGACACACTGCCATAAATAATGCAGTGGTACATCTACATTTAAACAGTTTAAATCTAAAGGGATATGACCACTGGTCACCAGACAATGACGTTCATTTCAGCAGACACTTCAAACAGAGTCCTATGACTGCCTGATGCCCAGATACAAATGTCACGGCCCAACAGACCTTACGAAAGTCATCCTCAAATGCCTTTGCTTCACGACAGCCTCCAATCAAACTTTTCTTATAATGCTCGTTTTTCCATTCTTTAACACGTGCCTGGACGACACTCATTAATCGGTCCTTCACTGCAATATGGCAATCAGCAAGACGGTCAACACTCTCCATGCAGCTCTTCAGGGCAGTCTTCACTGAACCATATTCTGGACCTGCAACATGCACACATAAACAGGTGCTCTATACACAATCTGCTGCTGAACAAATGTATATCATGGCACTGTTTGAATACTGGATAATTCATTCTTTTTAGTTTCTTTCAGCATTCCGAAAACCTCAAGACAATGCTGTGAATAACTCATATCCATAATACATATTTCTATCAACAATTTAATATAGTCAACTGATTAAAAAAATTATCCAATACACTTTAATTTCAATACGAATGAGAAACCAGAAAAACACAGACCCCCAAAAAAGTTACGAAATCATCCACTCTAAAAATAATTAGACACACAACAGAACTAGTCACATGTATTGGTACATATTATAGCACCTTTTTCAGCATTATCAGCCCACTTTTTGCACCAAACTCGAAGTCGCTTTGCATAGTCCTTCTCTATCTCAGCTCGTTCGTGCATCATTTTCATCAGTTCACCACACTGCTGCATCCCGTCTTCCGTCCGACGTACTGTTCGTTTGAATCCATCTATCTCCCAAAAATTATCACTGGCAGAGGCAGCCTCTACACTGCCATTTGTAGCCATTATTCCAGCTAAACACACACAACAAGACCAGTGCATAAAGCAAATGTGGCAATTCAACTACACGAAGATTACCATTACTGCAAGTTCACAGGCTGTATTCATCATAATTATGCTGCCGAAACATTTATGACATTGGAAAACCTAGCAAAGAGCAGCATTTGTTTATTTTGTTACGGCAGTTCTATCGTTTGTGAAACCTGATTACAATTAAGTTCGTCTGCAAACAGCCAACCTGTTAACAAAATCATTTCTGCAAAGTTTTGCTCGACATGATTTTCTGTTATCAGGCAGACTAATGATTTGCAACAACGTGTGATTGTGTGTTGCAGAAATAGTTCATATAAAACACTGCACCACAAGTCCTTAAACAGCCATAGTTTACTATCACTTATCACTTGTCAAGTATTGCTAAACACCGCAAACGACCACAAAAGACCACAAGAAAGCCAAAAGCGACTGTGATAAGACCGCAAGTGACCGCAACAGGGTCGCAAGGCCCCGCAAGAGATCGCGATAATGTCTCATTTTGTTACATTTGTAATTAAGTGCTGCTGAAAGTTTCTTCAACACAAAGTACACCAACAATACTTGTTTATATTACTAACTGTAGCTGTATTAAAATTTCAGGTAGAAGGGGTCTTCCCCCACCAACCATTCTTCTTCTCAGAAAACTAGGCTAAATGATCTTTCGTATGGTATAAAATCTGGACAAATCTTTCTTCCATTTTGTCACAATGCACGTGTTTGATAGACAGACAGACACCTTTCTCATTGCTACTCTGCGCTGGCATTCCATGTAGAGGGAATAACACGAACAACAATGAATTCAGGTTACACCGCTAACAAAACATTATAAAGTGAATGCCTGTCCCATTCTCCTGAAATCGTATACGTTTTTGTTGCTGTAACATACTGGATGAAAAACACACACTTGTGTCATGTAATGTTAGATAAAAACCATTTGTTCGTCATATGCAGTAAACAGTAATTCTGCTCGTCAAGTAGAATTTACTGAACACAAGTCGTACATAGTGACGTCAAAAGCACACGCCGGCAAAAGTCGATGTCATCCTACTTTAACTGTGCTAATCTGATGTCCTGCACACGACATCTAATGAACAACGAAGTGCAATACACAGAAGACGTCATCAGCATGAGTCATCGCAGTCAGTATGCTGACGATGACCGCGTCAATCTCGGATGGTGCATCACCGGTGTGGACGGTGTGGTGTGTGGCTTTAAGCTTATACTGACTGAACCATAACCTTACCCATAACATCCGCAGATAATGACAGCAATATTTCTCTGCATTTACTTGCTTGATATCCGCATCCGCATTTTACCTGAGGTCGTTATAACAGCCTGCTGTCATGTCCGTTAGTGCTGTTGAGGTTTTACCATCACCCTCATAGCGGTATGACTAATTAACGAATCGGACAGCATCGGATCACAACTGACTAAATTAGATATGGGTCAATATAAACCATGCACAGGCGCACTATAGTCTTACATATATGATGTTAGCCGAAGAACCTTTGTTCCGCCCAAAGCGCTGAGAGAGTGTCCAGTGGACTACAAAG
>Ga0049105_1000261_pt1 | contig 15942 bp, 10 predicted proteins | sample WorMetvaBAHAMAS1_FD_61260 | JGI IMG/M metagenome (GOLD analysis project Ga0049105, IMG submission 61260) | Worm MetaG Olavius vacuus BAHAMAS.1 | ecosystem: Host-associated > Annelida > Digestive system > Unclassified | place: Germany: Marburg | collected 2013-04-09
GGGTTTTGGGGGGCAAAATAGGGGAAGGGGTGGTGCGATATTGACCCCAACGAACTCGTTCTTACTTTTCGGGGTTCTTACGTCTGTGCCAATTTTGGTGAAAATCGATCAAGAAATGCGGCCGTGAGAGTGCTCGCAGACGGACAGACACACAGACACACACACAGACGCAAACCGATTTTATAATCTGTCCCATGCTATATTGCTATATGCTATAGCTATGGGGCAGATAATAATAATAATAATAATAATAATAATAATAATACACAACGTTATTAATCTTATTTTTTATACGTTGGCGTCGACGAAGCATAAAGTGGCGACAGTCGTGTCCTAGCTGTCTTACAGTCTACACGGTGCGGCAATAAAAAAGACACCACTGCAGAAACTGCAATATCTTTGCAACGACGCCAGAGTTGTAAATGAAAATTTCCTCGGTTACTGAGAACATAATTTGACACAAACGACATAAATTTTATAAAGTTTTATTATTGCATGCAGAAATAGTACGAGTTTTGGTTCAAAAGACGTTATTTTCTAAGTGAACACGCCGCTGTGTATTTGTTATCGGTCAAAATCTTATTTGCAAATACTAAAAACAACCGAGTACCAGCTTAGCAATGACGACACAGTTACGTAATTCTATTTTGTAAATAAATCCTGTTTATTGCATGAAAAAGTTTATTGTGTGAATTATCGCACGGTTAACGACGGGTAAGATATCCGCGAGTGACAAGATGAGAATTCAGACTTTGCACGAACTTGGTTTAGGATACTGAAGAATCGTTTCAAAATTTCCTTTTGAGCATTTATTGTAAAAAACTGAGTTATATTTGCTGTTTTTGCAACTTCGAAAGTAAAAACGTATTCGAAAACGTGGTCATTAACTAACTGCATTAATTTCACAGCCATGTTCAGTTGAAATGTTTGCATTAAATGTTCACAACTCTATTATATCAGAACTACTGGAGTAAATAAAGTAAAACTAACATTACAGACGGGTAAACTATTTAAGGAACAGTGCATGAATATTTGACAGGACAGTTCAGAACCACTGCGACAATAATGCATTTTGCGCAGTGCGATCTTTTTATTGCCACACCCTCTATTCTATAATCCGTATAGGCACTAGCGATTTTGAGTAAGTGAGCGAGTGAGTAGTTTGTTAACGGCATGTCAGCACATAGTATGCTAGTTGGCAGTTGCTGCTAGACAGTGATTTAGAAAATGATTAATATTTAATAATTCAGAACATTTCAAGCTCCGGTCACACCGAATATTTACAAAGTGACAGTCATCTCAACTTCATGTACTTCATGTCAGGTACCACATTACATTGATCCATTCATCCACATATCCATTCAAAACGTTCTGCAACAGAACTGCAATCTCTGCAGCCTGCTGGCTTCAGTCTCTGTCGGTTGTCCGCAGTGATGAAAGTATAGCGACAATGATGATTCTGTAGATGATGGATTGCTGTTTGCCTGGTGTTAATGTGCTCCATCATGGAGTCTCGTAACAATATCCATCGCCATGCGTGTAATGAAATGAGGCCGTGTCGTGCATTGTGCTATAGGCTCTATGTCCACTGCAAGCCACAGAAAGTCTATACTGTGAACCTAGCGACGGACAGTGGGGGAAGAAACAGGATATGTGTAGAAAATGGCCCAGTAATGGACGTATAGTCTTATTTGATGTGTCAGAATAGTGATTTTTTTACTCAGTTTTCAGCATTCTTGTGGAAACCCGCTCTATATGTTCCGATTATCTAAATCCTGTGACGAAGAAATGGGTTAGGACCAGCTACATTGCCACTAAGCGCCATCTGGAGGAGACGGAATGCAACGAGCTTCAGATTGCGGGCGATTCGCCCCGGGTCTGCAGCGATGGTTCCAACGCTCTAAACACATGGATGATAGTTTATTTTATTTTGAAGTATTGCCATTGAAAATAAAGACAAAAAATACTCATACACTTACAGATAAAGATAAAATAGATGCGAGAGTGAACTAATGGCGTTTGTCGGTGTTACATGGACAGCCAAAGATTGTTTTATTTTTATTAAGCGTACAGCATCAGCTGCAAAAATGACGACGATGACGATCATTATATTAACGTTTCGGCGGCGACGATAATGATATAGCAGTATAGTGGTGGGAAACTTTGTATTTTGCGGTAAGTTTCATAAATGCTCTGTTATGTAATTCCATGTGTATAGAAGCTGGCGCCGCAAAGTCAAATCAAATCGAATCGAATATATTTACGACACAAAAAAGCAGAATGTAACATAACGATAAAGCGAATGTGTCGACAGGACACAGAGGCAGTATACAAAACTGCACTAACAGGTGCTCTAAGATACAAATAAAAACAACAAATTAAAAACAGCACTACAACGTAAAATTAAGTTTGGCAAGTCTGTGCTTAAAGCAAGCCACAGATGGAGAAGTGACAATATCATCGGGAAGCAAATTTCGCGCATTAATAATACGATTACCAAAAAATGACCTCGATTGTGGCGAATTTCGTTATAATGTTTATGAAATTAGTCAATTTACACCTCACTACTCAGTCACTCCAGTACGGAGTTATCGTCGGCGAAATGAAGGCGTGAGTGACCGATTCAGCCGTGTTCAGGCCTTCACGCCAGATACGACCTAGCTTGTCTTCACAGTCTTCAGCCATTCCTGATTGATGGAAAGCCATCCTCTCGATTAACTTCCCTCCCCTTCCCCCTGGTACTTTCGCCCCAACTCCGACCTCCGGTGCGCTTTTTATCTCTCGAGAGGCGTGTTGTTTGGTACAACTATCTGCGCTTGTCGACGTGAGCGAGGGGCGGGCAGGGAATGAAGCCCCCCCCCGCAAATTCACCCCCTCGACGTTTCAGTCAAACATTTACTCCTGGCCACTGCTATTTGTGATATCACGTCGTGACACGGGTGGCGTAGAGACTGTATCATTAACGAGTTCCATACACTGACAACACGGTTAGAAAAATTGTTTAGGAGTTTAGGATTGCAGTTAGGGTTAGGCTTAGGGTTAGGAATAGGGTTAGTAATTTTTCACGTTTAGTAGTGATTACCGGAGGAAAATGTCTGTGGAGGACGTAGAGGGGAAATTGTCTAGTACCAGGCACTGGGACGTGTCTGAGATAAATTGACACAGTCGCGCTGTGCTGACGTCATTCTTGATCGATTTCCTGTCGGTCCCGTGCCGCATGCCTCTGTATTCGCAATTTCCGTGACGTCATCAATTCGTGCGTTAATAGTTCGTGACGTCGGCAATTATGTCGTGGTTGCTGTGCCAATCGGAACACCGTTCTCTTATCGGATAATTTATTTGCATGCGGTGTCGGCTGCGAGCGTTATCGGGTCCATACATTTCGGGTTTTCGAATCGCAGCGTGGAGTGCGGGGTTAAGACGTTTTTCTCGGGCGTTGCCCCAGACTTTCACTATTTAAAAGCAAGAGCAAAAAAACTTACTAACCGTAATCCTAACCCTACATTAATACCGTCAGCACGTTATTACCGCGCTACATGGAATGCAGACGCGGTTCGATGAGAATTCTGTCCGTCTGTCTGTACGTCTGTCCGTCAGTCTGCCCGCCTCTCTGTCAAACTCGTGATTTGCTAACCCACCCTGCAGCGCGATCTCTGTGTGATACCTGAGTTACTTGTTAAGGTTTAAGTAGTGACAATCAGTGGAAAATGTCCATGATGGAGCATTTCCGGCTTCCTAGGTACATGTTGGTGGGATGCTGCCACGGTAGAAGAACTGTATCTTTTAACACTGATAATGAGCCTGATCGGCGTCGCTGTTAGATCCGTCAAGACACGTGTGAATCCAGACTTTTTTCGTGACGGAGGCAAGATGGGAGAGGTCCCGGCCGGGTTAAGGAGAGCACACGGATGAAGCTAGAGTGTGATGGAGTATTATATTAGGTCTTCTTCAGTCTTCTGCTCTGTAAATGCTTTTAGCGCGCGGCGCGGTCATCTCAGAAGTGATTTATTACGTGTCTCGTGGCACGTGGAACTCTGCTCACTCATTCACTCACTATCGCACTGACGTTTTTTACGTTCCCAGAACTCTGTGAATTTTTGTTGGCATACCAAGTCACCGTCTGGTTGCTGGCGTGCGATGGTTAGGGCCGAATCACACGCTCCGTCATTGTCCGTGATGTGATAACACGGGACAGTCTTATAGTATGGGAATGTACTGTAGCAATTTAGAACTGTTTGTTGGAGACAAGGGGATTGAAGTTACATGTACGACTTGGAATTAAATAATCAATCAATCAATCAATAATTTAATTTCTGGAAGGTACAGTATACAATATACACATAGGACGTGTAAGTCGATGAGTATTTTCATAGTGTAAAGCTCGTGAAAAAAGTACGATAAGTGAAATATAAAGATGGAAAGAAACTCTTCTAAGTCTATAACAATACTGGTTCGCTCATTCAAATAAGCTACAGCACAAGTCGTCGTAGCCAAGAAGATATGCTACCGCCCACTTTATCACATAATCATAGGATGGTTTCACGTTCCTCTGCCCTTCGTCCCGGCCGGCCCATCGGGATTTATACAGGGTTGATTGGTCATTCAATTTCCGGGCGTGTCGCGTGACAAGGCGTGCGCGCATGCGTGTGACAGGTGCCCGCCGTCAGTACAACGGACCACAATGCAGCGGACAAGACGCAGGACAGTCCGTCAGATGACCACCAGCAGCAGTACCTTCCTGATGACGAGGATGGACATCTCGTCTACAGTGAAGGCACAGTACTCAGCAGTCGCTGTAAGACCAACCTATACACAGTAACTGCATGCTGTAATTGTTCGCTGTTATATTACAGCCGTTAGTTGTCACTACTCTGCACTACTCTGGCTATTTTTGGGCGATTCTGGCAACGCGTGCATTATTTCTGCAACTTGTGAGCTACAGCTTGAGCTATTCGGCTAACTGCACTGCTTTTGTGATAGTCTGGTTATTTTGGTCCAAATTTAATATCCTCAAAACAACACCAGCACTATTTGACGGTCCATCTTCATTGCACCATGAATCACGCGGCACGTGAGTCTTATGTTGCTCAGTCAGGTATTTTAGACGTCGGTTTCTTGTTGTGGTTTTTGGCCTGTTAAAGCCAGTTATACGATCGAACTGTGACGTTTTTCTGAGTGTACATGTACTTAACATCACTTTTTGTATTTGTGCGCCAACAAGGTAAGCCTTGCATTATTACCCGACCTGCTCTTGAGAATCTTTATTCACCAGGCAAACATGGCAGACACCAATAAGCAATACAAACCAATCAATCAATCAATCAATCATTTTATATCGCGCCATAGTACAGAGGCGCGTGATACAGTGCGGTTATGCCGAATCAAAGAGGAATGTCTTGAGACGGATCTTAAATGTGTTAACGGATGGAGCAGTTTGACAGTTCAGTGGAAGAGAGTTCCAAAGTCTCGGAGCAGCAACAGAAAAACGACGAGCAGCAGTGTCCAAGTTGTGTGGCGGAACTGGCAGAAGCTTCTGTGTGGATGATCGCAGCAAGCGAGACTGACTGTACGGGCTGATCAAATCAGCGAGGTAGACTGGCTGTTGGAAAGAAGTAACCAGGTAACAAAGTTTGGCGAGTTTGAAGTTGATCCGCTGCCGGACTGGCAGCCACTGCAGGCTCCGTAACAGTGTTGAGCGGTTGGAGTTGCAGACGACACGGGCCAAATTGTCCTGCACAATTATAGCACAGTAAAAAACGTTCGAAGCTCACATCAAATTTAGATACGCGCTTGGCCCGTAATACACTCGGTTAGGAGAAGTCGAAGTACTCTTGACAATACTTTACAATTTTAATATTTTTAGGTGTGAAGAGTTTCATGAAGAACCTGCTAATGACAAAATCGAGTGAGGCACAATCCATCAAGACGTGACGTTAAAGAAACAATGCAAATATAAATAATAACAGATAAATAGATGGCCTGTCAATCAAAGACAGACCGTCCTCCAACAGGTCACACAGACACACTTTTTGCTCTTGTGACCTTGACATTGACCAGATGACCTTGATATAAGAACCTGACCTAGATAATCTGAAGATGTATTTGTATACCAAAAATAAAATTTTTAGGCCAAGTCTTTCAAGAGTTAGAGAATTACAGACAGACGGACAGACAGACAGACAGACAGACAAACAGACAGACAGACAGATGCGACTGAAAACATTACCACGCCCCATTTGTATAAGTAGCAAATGTTTTTTTCATTCTATCTAATTACCCAGAATGAACCTTGAAAGGATTTGCCTTCCGGGTTGTACAAGGGGTGTGCCTCATACGCGTTATTGATTTAATTGTTTTAGAAGTTGGTTTGCGGGTTTCCGTGGTGTGGTAGTAGCGCATTGTCGTTATTTTCCGTTGAAAAGACGATTGACAATAGGTAACACAGTGCCCGCGCGGCCCGAAGAGCGTTAAGTGTTGGTGCTGCCGGAAGGTAATTGAATTCAGCAAACGATAAATTGCCAGAACGATGAAGTTTGACGTCGGCCATGCGCCGGAGTGGACCGAGCGCGTCGCTCTTGGTGCATTCCGGTAATTAGCTTTATCCCTTTCTCGTTGCCGGTCAGCGTGAACTGCGAATAGTCTGCGTCTTCCTGATCGATGAACGCTACTTTCAGATATTTAGTGATGTGTCATTTTTAAATGAAGCTGCTAGAGCAGAGATTTACGCCAATTTCTGCCATTACCTTGCTACGACATCGAGTGTCTGGTAAAGAAAAGTTTAACAGTAAAATATGAGGCCTCGACTTGCGTCGGGCGGCGTAATAATATTTGTTAATAACAGCCACTAGAAATACGTTGTGGAACGTGGTATCTACCCCAGCCAAGTCCACAATGACCGAACTGTTCCTATAATTATGGCCGGATGCGCATGCACGAAACGGCCATATTTCCACTTCCGCCCTTAAATCTCACGTAACTGTCGTGTTGCTCGACCCCGATTTCCTTTAAGACGCGAAAATGCCGGCGATTCGGCCATAAATAAGGGTTATACTGCATATTTTTCATTGCGCATGCGCAAGACGGCCGTATTTCCACTTTCGGTCTAAAATCTGACGTCACCATCGTGTTCCTCGACCCCGATTTGCTCAGGGACGCGAAAATTTCGGCGATTCCCGTACATTTAAGGCAGCTATAGGATTACTTAATATTTGCATGGATTTTCAGGACCTCGTGGCCTAAAATGGTGGTTTTGGGGGCAAAATTTGGGAAGGGTTGATGGGATATTGACCCCCAATGAACTCGTTATTACTTTTTGGGGTTCTTACGTCTCTGCCAGTTTTGGTGAAAATCGATCAAGAAATACGACCGTGAGAGTGCTCGCAGACGGATACACAGATACGCTGATAAACAGACAGACTGACAGACTCAAATCGGTTTTATAATCTGTCCCATGCTGTGCTATAGCTACGGGACAGATAATAATATGCATAGTTCATATTAAGTCAGTGTTAGCGATGGGTCATGCACGTATCATTTTATTTTAGTAACATCTTATCCTGCCTCAATCCTACAATGTCATAATTCCAGGAGCAAGTCGTATCAATTTACTGTCTATTACTAAAGCCTGGTAAAACCGGTTTGTTTTAGCCGCTTGTCTGAGACGTGCATTATTTTGTCACGAATTAATTTCACATTTTCAGTATTCTATTTTTTCATTTTCCATTTAGTGTCCACTGTCCATTACGTGCAGATGCAAGGAGCCGTAGGCCTAGAATAGCTGCAGTTGACTGCGGATTAAGCCTGCGAAGCCGATTAACCTATAGAGGTGATCCCACCGCGCGGGCCAGGACACCTGCCTGCATCACAGCCACACACAGGAACGTTCATCATCAGGACCACCTGCGTTGATCAATTATTCATGTACAGAGGTGTGCGGATCTAGGACGTTCTGTCCGTTACAATCCGCAATTCTGTTTACAGTCTGTGCAAAAGTAGCCTACACGGTGTTTTGAGTCCGCACAGTCCACGGCCAATGAGACAGAAATCATTGGTAGCTGTTTATGGTCGACATATAAGATAAGAAACACGCACATAACCCATTACTGACACTGACTCAGTATGATGCGCTCTTGAAGACTGCGCTATTCTGCAGAGCTTATCAAACACCGCCATGAAGCTTTCGTGACAGTTTAGGCTGTAATAACTGAAATGAATGAATGAATGAAAGTGCAGTGATTTAAAATGCGTTTGAAAACCGACTAGGAGCCGGCTTAGTCTAACACACCATGCAAACAAATCCAGCCGTTGAGCAGAGTGATCATTAGATGGTACCCCGAGAGTCCGTGGAATCAGTCCGGTAGGAAAGGAAAAGGTCTATGGAGGAAAGGATTTGCCGAATAACTGCTGTACGAACATATATTTTACTTATTTGCTTACTTACTTATTTATTTACAAGCTCACGTGCGGTCATATGGATTCTTAGATTTATGCGGATCGAAGTCTGTGAACGAATTGGTCCGCAGACTGGATAATATCTTTCATATTAGACAATCTTGTTTACTTTGTTCACAGAAACAACATAGCTGGGTGATGTATTCCTCCGCCGTGTCATCGCTGACTTACAACAGCCACGCCGTTGTTGTGTTTGGTTGCAGACGAAATAGTGCGAACACTTGGAGAGGGAACGTTTGGAAAGGTCACCGAGTGCAGAGATCTACAGAAGTCAGTGTTTCAGTGTCGTCGTCCTCGTCGTCGTTGTTGTTTCAGCCTATTGTTTTCGTTAATATATAAGTTGTTTATTTATTTATTACGCACAAGTGCAGCACAATGTAAACATACATACGCATACAAAAATACTAAAAAAATACTAAAATACGCGGTTACAAAAAGCATTCCAAACAGACTCCCTAGTGTAGTTTCTTGAGCACAATGGATCTTTGATAGCATACTGTGAACAAAGATTAATGTATTCATAATATTGCTTTCAGTAAATTAATTTGTGACTTATAGTGCGTGGTTACTAAAATGCTTTTATGCAGAAGTACAAAAAATTCTTTGTGCCTCGTAAGTGTTTTGCTTGTCTGTCATGTTTCTTGGCGATAAACGTTAATTTTATTTTGTTTTAGTTATCTGCCAACATGTGTATTTGTACGTGTTAATTAAGAGACGGCAGAAAACACGCGTTGAAGATCATTCGCAACGTTCACAAATACCGCGAAGCCGCTAAACTTGAAATCAACGTGTTGCAACGGTTACACGAGACAGATTCACACGAAGACAAGTGCGCCTCATTTGTCGTTTTCTGTTTTCATCGCCATCATCATCATTATCATCATCATCATGTGAATTTACTATAATGCTGCTCAATATAGGAGCTAGTGCGTTACAGTAGTCAAGAAGAGCACTTAGAGAACGCAGAGCTCCGCCAAGTTGAACGCGGCTGGTCCGCATGATTTCCGTAATTCAGTGAAAACTACCCTGTCCGAAGATACATCTATGACAAAATTTTCATCAAAATTCTCTCAGTTTTTTTTCTGGAAATTTGCGCCAAATTGTGGAAGAACGCGCTATCTCGCGACTCTGATGAATCCTTCGGAAATTCCTGGATCCGGATCCAGACGCGGGTGATTACCAAAATGTTGTCAACATCCCTGTGCACAGATAGTACATCTGTGTTAAAACTTTCACGAAGATCCAATCAGTGGTTCTTAAGTCTCAGACAAACAGACAGACACAGACACAAAAGCCGGGTAAACATAACCTTCTTGGCAAAGGAGATAATTTAATAATATATACTAATTAAGAACTTAAAAAGTACAAGTTTTTCGTTAAAACTAAGATTATGTTTTAAGCTGCCAGCAAATATTTCATTTTTTTCATAGCGTGACTGTCGTCGAAGTGTAATATGGGTTTTGTATTATAGTGAACTATTGTCGTCAACACGTATTACGCAGAATGCTGATGTCTATTGGTCAGCTGTTAGCGTGTGTCCTGTGCAGTCTTTGTGTACGAATGCATGACTGGTTCGACTACAACGGTCACGTCTGTATCACGTTTGACATGCTCGGCATCAGCGTCTTCGACTTCCTCGTGAGTACTTCGTCATTTTGTTGACAGCTGAAATTTCATGAACGAAAATTTCGGCCAGCATGTTGGTCAGTTGCGTTTGTCTGTTTGTTTGTACGTTTGCGTGTCTGTTCGCTCTGCACAAGTCACAGTTCACGAGCAGTCTTCACCAAACTTCACACGCCAATCCGAAGAAGACTTATTTAGGTTTTTAAGGTCAAGGGATTAAGGGGCAACGTTGACGTAGCCTAAATTGCGGCTAGACTTCGATCTCTGATCGGACTGATTCTACGGACTCTGGGACCATTTAATGATTTTATTCTGCTCAACGGCTGGATTTGTTTACACGGTGTGTTAGACTAAGCCGGCTCTAAGTCTGTTTTCGAACGCACTTAAAATCGTTGCACTTTTATTTCATTTCTCTGATCGATCTTACTTATTTATTGCTATTGCTCTTTTGGTAGTGGTAGAAGAAGCAGTAACAGTATCATCAACAACGATAGTAGCGTCTTAATCGCTATATATTCGCCATAATTATATATGAATATTCGTTCGTTAACTGCCTGTAGCGTCGCAACAAAATGTTGACGCAAAAATCTAATTGCACTTCGACAAAACAAAGTATATAAAATTTTATCACAGAAAACGGTCTATTGACAGCCGACAACTTCTATTGTAGTAAACTCATATTTCAGAACTTTCCAACTAAACACGTGGTTATATTATATACCCTTTTTTATACCCTCTCTCTACAGGCGGATTAAGTGGGGGGGGGGGTCGTTCGTTAGACATGACCGAAATAGGGGAAATGTCTGCGCTGTGAAGGGTTGTGGATAAAATACCGGTGTCACTCACTGTGTCATAATTCACAGCTGATGGTACGGTTTGTTGTTGTAATAAGTCTGATGAACGTAGATAATAATGACGATGATGACGCTGATGTTTTTGTTGTCAGAAGCAGAACGGTTATTTCCCGTACAGCATCGATCAAGTGCGACACATCACCTATCAGCTCTGCAGAGCCGTCAAATGTCAGTTACTAACGATAACAATAGCAATTAAACACAAACCCGCACGACGTCACCGATTGTAGCTCTCAGGGTCAGAGGTCAAGGTCGCATGGCACCAGAACCTAATCATGTTAATGGTTTGTTCACCGTAATGCATATTCATGCATCAAATGCATATTCATGCATCAATTTCTTATCAGTAGATTAACATTTTTGCACACACGCACACACGAACAGATGCTGCGACCAGTGTTATACAGCCATACATTCTACATATGAGAAAATTTTAGGCTGTCCTGTCTTTTTTCCTGGACCCATTTTTACGCTTTATGGCTCAAATGACGCGTTTTCGTGAAAGGATGGTCCTTTTCGTCGTTATGACGATAGATGACGTCATTATGTGTTGTTATGAAGCGGTTTTGTTACATTTATACGTGCAGTTTTTTTGCCAGATTTATGTTATTTCTATTCCTGCATCAGTACAGTACGCTGACTTTGTTGAAGCTGTCAACGAGATGGGATTGGCAATTGGACCACGGCAATGTGAATAAAAGACCCATTCCTGCTGACCCCTAGTCTCAAATATAGTGCAGCCATTAGCTAGTTGTCTAATTTATGCACGGGCACTACTAGAATATGCAATTTTTATTGTGTGGTTGCGTTCTGTTAACAAGATGTTACCGTCCACGAAATTCGCGGAAGATAAGGTGCTTATATTCCTTATTCTCCGTGAGAAATGCTAAAAATAGTGCAACTTTAAATATAACCCTAATTTCCAGAGCAGCTTGATCAGATAAATCGGACTGGTATTGTCGAACTGCATAATGTTGTCAAATAAATCTGGTTTAATAAAGAACACACCCAATCGATCGACAATTACGTACTGTAGGGGTGTGCCGGAAGTGCCCATGTTTAAATTAGGCAACTAGCTAATTGGATCACGGCAATGTGAATAAAAGATCCATTCCTGCTGACGCCGAGTCTCAAATACAGTACAGCGATTGTGGTTGATGATGTCTGTAATGTTGTGTACACAGTTCTACATGAGAATCATCTCACGCACACCGACCTCAAACCTGAGAACATTCTCTTCGTTCACTCCGACTACGATCTCGTACCCGGACCCAAGCGGCCGTACGCCAAGAAGGTACGCGTTCATTCAGCGATGTCCTATTCCTCATTACAGCAGCTTAAATTAACATTTTATTTCACTGTGTCCAGTGGTTAAGTGTAATGGAACGCAAGGGAACGCCGTTCCCCCACCTTCAATTTATAGCTCAAAGCGTTCCCCCACCTCAGATTGTTATAATGCTAGGAAAAGGCACACGACCATTGTCAGGGGCCAAACCTGAATGTAGCATTTCCCCACCTCTAATATTTTGCACTTTAATCACTGACTGCAGCAGCCGCAGGGCTGGACTGAATGACACACACTCCACACACATACAACCATGCAATAAAACAAAAAGTCACTGCTGGAGTTTGTTCAGCCCATAAGAAATATTAGAAGAATTTTTAAACGATTAGTCTTTGCGTAGATTGTCATCGATCGTAATCTGTCGGTCAGCTGATTATCACGCCTCAATGGCAGCAAACAGCGAAGCACGTAGCAATATCTTGTTTATGTCCTGCATTATCCAGTCCTTACATTGTCACAAAATCTGTTTTAAGAATGTTCGGCAAGTATTTTAGGCTACCCCTTATTACTGACGGGCGTAACACGCCGGTTTCGAGTTCATACTATATACTCAACTCAACTTAACTTTATTGTGACATACTTGCAGCTGGACAGCTGATCAGCTGGATTGCTAAATATAGCTCAATAGCCTAGACCTATACATGTGGCATAATGCAATACACAAAATTTACAGTAATACAATCAAGATACAATGAACGATACAATAATACAATACAATAAAAACATGTTGCAATTCTAGATAAATGTTACGGTGTGATGTGTGTGGAGTAGTAGGGTTGGTAGAGAAGAGAAAGCGGATATGAAATAAATGGCTCTTGATCGCGAAGAAACCGCCTGTGGAACGGAAGTAGATCTACGGAATAAGCTACTAACCTCCGCCATTTTCTCGCGTGTGCTTTGCTTCAGTTCTTTGTTAATGAATTGGGAAATGTCGTCAGCTAATATCCATCTAAGCTCAGCGACTACAGAGACGTTCCCGTCATTAGTTAAATTAAGCTAAACTTAGAGACAGCGAACGCGCTGGCATACCTTAAGCCTCGACTGACATGTACCGGCTTTCACTTGAATTAATCAATCGTCACTCGACGGACCACGCTCGGTTCAATTGTTGCCGAGTGAAAATGGACGCGCTGTGCTGTCGGCAGCAAACCTTCTGTTCGGTGTTGGACTACAATGAATTGTTGTCACGTTCGAATATCATAATCTGTGTTGATGAGAAACTAAATAATTGCACGTGTAACTGTAGACTAAATATAACGTAAATGATACCGGAACAAGAAGCTATACAGTTAGACGTTTATTAAATTCGTAAGTTTAGAAAATACTGATGTTTACGGTGTAGTCAGTAAAACCTGAATTTTTAGTGTATATAGACTATTGTTTTGTGGGCGTAGACTCGTGGTCCTACATACACGAAAAACATCATAAAAACATAAAGCCAATTACAAGAGAAAAAGAGAGAGATAGATTTTACACATTTAATGCAATAATATTGTATTCTTTTTAGTGCCGTAGCGGTGTGTTGTGTTTGTAGCAAAAGCAGTTAGAGTTGCGACGTATTCGATGTACCGATATTCGGTTGATCGATTTCGGTTCCGCGACATTTGACGACGAACATCACAGCACTATTGTTTCCACTAGGCATTACCGCGCGCCCGAAGTCATTCTAGGTCAGTTCTTGTCAAGTGACATTTAGTGACCTTCATCTTGACGTTGGCTTTACGTCTTCTGTGGTGAACATAAAAAATAACCTCCTGTGATTTATGTTGATGTTTCAGCAATGCATGCAGATTTTTGCATGAAATTGTACCCAACTGTTAAGCAATAAAACGCACACTTTATCACCAAATTTTATTTAATTATCTCTGAAAATGACACAAATATGTTGTTTGAACCAAGACAACCCGCCATTTCTTAGCATTTGATCATCATGCAGAACTGGCCTCAAGTGAACTGTTCCGGGTTCATTGAAACTCTCCATATTTGAACCCACTGGACTAGTACATCGGGACTATCATTTCTGGGGTGTTGTTCAAGAAAAGCACTATAAAATTCTTCATTGCTGAAATACCAACAAAAGTCACAGGAGGGAGTACTTTTTACTTTTTACGTTCACCGTGTATAATAGTATTATTGTATCATGATGTATTGTAGAGACGGGTTGGTCACATCCATGCGACGTCTGGAGTATCGGTTGTATCTTGTTTGAACTGCACACCGGCTGCACTCTATTTCAGGTCAGTAAGTAAGTCGTTTTGCCTTAGCCCGTCAAACAAAGTTTCACACTGTAACTGACTGTGAAGACGACATGGCGAATCTGCAGGCCATGTTACCAGGACTGCTGGCATACTGGTCTGGTCTTTTGGAGACGCTGTTTGGCCATAAGCCGTCTGGTTGTGTCGGATTGTATGCTAAATTAATTGCGTTTAGCTTTCGCCATCTCAAAACACTTAAAAAAGATAAGTGCAATGCTTGCAGACTGTGTGGAATCGTCTTTAACTGGAGTTACTATGATAAAGGAATAAGTCATTTGTTTGCAAATTTTCTCAGCTGCAATACTATCAAACATTATTAAAATCCGTCAACATTTGACCGAGTAATAACAGCAGTAAAAAGGGTGAACTTTTTTGAGACACAGTGTATATGTATTTTGAATGAACATGAAATCATTTTATCAAGAGCACGCGGAGAGCGCAGACTTCTGCCAAGGCGCACATGATCCCGGAGTCCGTATTCGGAGTCTCGATCAGAACACACCGGATTTTGATGAATTCCAAAATTTAATCAGTCATTTCTTGTCGAAAGTTACATCTCTAGCAAAATTTTCACAAAGATTCTCTCAGTAGTCTTTACGTGAATTTGATAACAGAAATGCGGACGAACGCCTGGTAATACATTGTGATGCGCTGGTCTCAAATTTTTCGGCTGTCTCTCTCTTCATGTGTCTGTTTGTCACTGTATCTGTCTGTGTGTATCTGTGTATATGTTTGTGTGTGTAGACACATGATAATCGTGAACATCTCGCCATGATGGAACGAGTTCTCGGTACGCTGCCTTATCGCATCGCCAAAAAATCCAAGTATGTAAAAACCAAACTTAATGGCTATGTCTCTCAACATTCACTTACGCTGTAAAATGTGATATTCGCCAGATTCGTGATCATCGTTTCCTATCTCCGCTTTTTATTGTTTATTCCATTATACGGTTTGCGCGCATGCGTACACGTGAATCTATTTCCGCCGGCAGCACGCACTTGCTCTGACGTCAGACCATCTATTGTAGCCAATTTACGATCCGATAAAATCATACTTGCATTCGCACTGCCTGCAATGACCAGATGCCGCTTGTAGTGGTAATCAAGTGGCATTTTTTCTGACCAATGAAAACTGATACATAAGCTGTGGGCAATGGACTCGAAAAAAGTCGAAATTTATCTCGCATCCAAAATCTTACGCTGTTTTCTTTGAAGTAACTTATTGGAATATCATTATGCACCTTCAGCAAGTTTAAATTTAAAGCTGAATCAATGTTGTAGTTGGCTTAGTCAGTCCAAGTGTTCTTTAATTTTGACCTTCCTAGTATGTTATTACGCAAACGGACTAATAAATTTATTGATAATTATAGAAATTCCGGGAATGATCTGTGTAAATTTTTGTGTACTAGTTAGTT
>Ga0049105_1000262_pt1 | contig 15935 bp, 9 predicted proteins | sample WorMetvaBAHAMAS1_FD_61260 | JGI IMG/M metagenome (GOLD analysis project Ga0049105, IMG submission 61260) | Worm MetaG Olavius vacuus BAHAMAS.1 | ecosystem: Host-associated > Annelida > Digestive system > Unclassified | place: Germany: Marburg | collected 2013-04-09
TGCGTTAAATATTTTCATTATTTACTTACTTTCTTGTTTGAAACAGTAATAGGTAAATAAACAGTGCTATCTATGTTGAAATGTAAACAGCACTCTCGTTTGTCGCGCGATACGTAGCCACAAAATGTGCTTTGTGTCTGCCTATAAATAACAGAATAAATTAGGCAGCTGAAAGTATGCTCGTAGTTTACGTGTTAGATTCCATATAACATGAGTCGCAGTGAAGAAAAGGGGTATAATATTATACATACAACAGCTTTCGATTGAATATGTTTGATTGCATGAGTACCGTTGAATTCGTTCAATATGGTACCGCCGTTGTTACGTACACGGCTACGGATAAAATGCGGATCTGCGGACTGCGAATCTGCGGATTGAACAATGTGTAAAATGCGGATGAAAATCCGCATATTACCCACTGGCGCGCGTAGCTTATTAAGCATTAACAAATCACGCCAGTGTGACATTGCGTCGTTGAAAGAATGTAATCTGTTTTAAACTACTATCTGTTTGTCTATATCAGTTTTGTACCATTTGATGGCGAATAAAGATTGTCATGTTTTCATGTTGTCGACTTATTACTTAATTAAAGACGTCAAGAATTCGCATCACGACGGCGGCTGCAAAAGTAGGATACGGTAAATAAGTGAGCAATTATCAAACCTACACCGTTTAGCGCGACGCGTATAGCTTTAACCCTATTACTCCGTAAGAGAAAACACTTAGATTATAGATCTGCCGGACACTAGGCAGTTGACACGAGTATACACTTTACCATTAATCAGAGCGTCTGATTAACGCGTCGACGTTCGCGTCGCGAGACAACGACGCATGTGCGCCTGCGCTCCATTGGCCGCGCTAGTGGTAGGCCTAGGCCTACTGATTACGCAATAATAATGTGTGATCGTTACTCTGCTCCCGCAACACGGCCGCTTAGATTGCTGCTCACCAGCCCGTCACCGGCCTCGTCCGTTTGATGTCGAGAATTCAGCACTCACTGCTCCATTTACTATAGGGACGTAGCCTACTGCAGCTGTAGACCAGGTTATACATGTATATAGTGCCACGCTCGTCAGTTGTCTTACACCTAGGCTCACGGTTATGGAGATACTGAGCATTACCACTCTTGGGCTACTTACTGAAATCTTTTTTGCTATAGCTTCGGGTGTGCAGCTTTGGGAAATAGGCTTAGTGTCAAAAGTCATCAAAATCATCATCAGCATCAACGAACGACAAAGGTAAGGGCACAAAGGGCACACAAAGAGCTCATTGCAGTCTGCAGTGGTCGGCTAAAAAATCCGCATCCGCATTTTACCCGTTAGATCCGCAGAAAAAATCCGCAGTGACGATCCGCATTTTACATGTTCGATCTGCAGATCCGCATGTCCGCGAAGCCTACGTACACAACATGCAAACCTTAACTCCAAACCTGACTCTAACCCTAATTCCTGAACCCTAACCCTGTGTACACACAACACGGTATCACTGAAAGTTCCACTGACCCTACCTCACGCCTGTCTTATGGTCACTTTTCAACTGTCCTGGTCTGAACTATGCATAGGCTGACTTTCGTGCTATCCGTCAAGCTCTCAGTCGAACTGATTGGTCTCGGGGTGCTGCTAACGATCAGTGGAGAGCCTTCTATAATCTTTTGAAGAGTCTTGAAATTCAGTTCATGCCCAAGAAGAAGCCCAGTAAGTAAGTATAAGAAAAAGTCATTGTGGATGAGCTATAAAACGGTAAAATTTATTGAGTGTAAATGCAAGCTTTTTAAGAAGTATAAAAAAGTGTAAAACATTCAGCACATACTAAGGCAGCTAGATCAGCAACAGTGGAAATTCAAAGGTCTAAAAGAAGTTTTGAGAAGAAATTGGCCATGAATATTGATGTAGACAGGAAGTCATTTTATGCTTATGTGAGGAGTCGCTCCAGATCACGTCATGTGGTCGGTTTGCTGGTGGAAGATGAGGGGGACATGACCAGCTCACCTCAAGACCTGGCGGAGTAATTTAATGCATAATTCCCATCGGTGTTCACAGTTGAGAATCTGTTCAATGTCCCTATAGCTGACAAGATATTTCACGGTACAGAATAATCTTGAAGTTACAGGACATACTATTTGATGAAGTGGTAGTGAGAAAGAAACTCGAAAAGCTGAGATCAGACAAACAAAACATCTGGTGTGGACGAATTATCACACCTGACTGAACTGAAAGACGAAATCTGCCATCCCGTGACAGTGATCATGAGGTCATCCTTCGACACGTGTAGTTCCAGATGATTGGAGAATGGCGAATGTCATCCCAGTCTTTAAAAAGGGCAACAGGAACAAAGTCGCGATTGTCCAGTCATATTAATAGCCAGTCAAATGGGCAAACGATAGTTTCAGGGACATTTTGCTCCAAGGAGCAAAAGTTCCAGGGAACGAAAGGGCCAGGGAGTGAATTGGCCAGGGTGCTATTGGCCAATTAGCTCCCAAGAGCAAATTGGCCTGAGAGTAAAAAGGCTGTGAATCAGCCATGTCACCGGCCAACCTGGTCGGTGATGATGCTGGTGGGCGATGGCCAAAGGGTCGGTGTGGTGGAGGGAGCATTGAATCGACATGGGTGGACTTAGCAATAACTTCATTATTTAGGCCACTTTAAAAATATTGATGATGATGATGATGATGGGTGAACTGCAGGGTCAGCTGACTGTGGGTGAGTAGGGCGATGTTGAACGTGGACATGGTTCAATTTGTAAAATTTCTGCAGCCGGCGTTGCTGAGATCGAGGTACCGAAGGCATTAAGGGTGGTAGGGAATGGAGAGGGGTTTCCCCCTCCCCAGCCGACTATTGGGTCTGGGGGAGCATCGTAAGCTCCCCCAGTGGGGTCTCCTGGCGGAGAACGATTTTGGTACTTTCTAAACATGTTAGTACTTAATCTATGCTCAGCTAGGCCAATAAGACGTGTTGTGCAACGTTGCCTAACGAGATGGAGACAGGTGCATTTAATTAGCGCAGTCGGCCGCGGCCATTAGATCAGTAGTCGACGGCTGACGGGTGTTGGGTAGGTACAGCCAGTGGTACGGGGGGTCGGTGGAACTTTCAGTGATAGTCCACACGACGTTGTGTATAATGCACCAGATGTATTATAGAACGATGCTATATGCACAGCGAACGTCGTGGTTACTTTTTGTGCCTACCTGGTAGCTCGGCCAGGGGGTAACTCTAACCCTAACCCGCACTTTGCTTGTGATAGGCTCGTTGAATAAGCTGCTTTAGCGAGAGTAGGTGGGCACAGCAAAGTGTGCATAATTTATTAATCTTTTTTTGTTCCTAGTCTGGCTAGACACAAAATTTGATCTCTGAAGTGACCGACTTAATCCACCAGTTACTTAATTTTCTGTTAATATTATTCAGCGTGTTGTGCTGTAGGAAGTTATTTGTTGGTGGTCTCAGCTGGGATACAACGCAAGGTAACACTTGTAATTATTTACTGCATGTTTTGAAAGACTGTTGCCTTGTAATTATATTGGGTGCATGCGTAATGTAATATATAACGGTTAATTTTATGCAATAATGAGTTACCATCACAGTATTAACTTAACAGAATGTAGTGGAATGGTATGGTTAAACATCTGCACCGACTCTGCCTACTATTAGCCGACTTTTAAAGACACACCTGTTCCATTGCAGTTTCTATGTCTTTCTGATGTTGTTGTACAGTGCCCCTGAAGCGGTTTACACTGTGATAATGTCACTCTAACCTTGTCGTATATGAATGAATGGATAAATACAATATTGGTCAAGTTATTGCTTTTGATAGGGTGCTTCTCTTCAGAACATTCATTCTCAGTAATTCCTGTGAATATCACCGTAAGTCGTATGTTGCCAAAAACTAAAATTTTTTGGCTACATTTTGTTGCTACCAGTTTGACATAGTGGGCCTGCAAATCTTAATGTAGTCAGTGTAATAATGCAAAATAAGGGCTATTATGCCATTCATGGTCATTGAAGGTCAGTGATTTTGGTACCAGTCGAAAGCTCTTGTGCAGCTTCCTATTAGTATTGGACAAATTATTACTTTAGATGGGGGTGGCTCTGTTTGCTGCAATCATTTGTATGAAATTTGGTGTCAAAACGGAGACATCACCCCGTCGTGTGGTGCATATCATTATCATATTTCAATAACTAGAACTGTTTAGGCTTTTTGCAAAAGTGTGACAGACAGACAGACGGATGGAAATATGGCCTTTAGCAATAGCGTGCTCTAACATAGTTGGATGCATGCAAAAAATTAATGACAGGTTAAAACAGAAAACTGATTAGCATAAAAGATCTGAAAAACGGCCTCATGAAATCTGATACGATGATTTATTGAATGACTGAATACCTCGATGTGGTTACATTTTGGTGCTTTAGTGTTGGAACTCGTGGGATATTGTGTACAAGGTTTGTATATGCTCTTGCATGCATTTCATTATATTTCATTATTACGGTACAGTGTATTCGGCGGCATGTATGCACGGACTGTGAATACGTTGTTAGCATCGCTGCTCCAGTACTTCAGCCGGTTTGGAGAAGTGCTGGACTGTGTGGTCGTCACGAACCCCACGACGGGAAAGTCGCGCGGGTTTGGCTTTGTGAACTTCAAAGACCCGAGCTGCGTTGAGACGGTGCTCGCTGCCGGACCTCATGTGCTTGACGGCAAACAGGTTCAGTCCTGCATCTAATCAGTTAACAGCAACAGTAGAAGCAAATTCATTTTGTGGCCATTATTACACAAAATGTGAGTTAGCTGGTAGAAGATTCTTCAAAGAAATCCATCATTTACTTCTCGTCCCTCTATCAATCTGGTTATTGATTTCTGGCCATGCTACTGCTACACTGCAGATGACGTGCCAGTCATGCAATGTAGTGGGGGTCGACTTAAATGTGGGTCTTGAATTTTGGACGTTTTTTTCAGTCTCGAGGTCAGGGAGTCGACTTATATGCGGATCACCTTTTAAGCGGGAATATGTGGTAACTGTCCGTATCTTTTGGTCATTGGTTGTAAATGATCGTGGATGTGTGCAAACGTAAGGTCTGGTAGTGGTGAACAGAGTTAAAGGAACTTAACGTATTCTACTGCAGCTTACTCGATGACACGCAGAATGGAACACGAAATGTGTGTTACATAACGACATGTTGTATGACGTCTGATGGACGCTTTATCACTTTGTTGAACATGAGTGATACCATTTAGAAATGTTTTGTATGTGAATGAATACAATTGGTGCATGAGCAGCATTGAGTAACATGTAACACTGAACATATTCTGCTGCAGCCTGCTTGATGTTGCATAAACTGGAATACGAAAAGCATAAAATGCATGTATTGTATATGCAGACATAACCGTGTTTGTTAATGACTTTTAATTCTCAGTGGATCACCTTTTTATTCACCAGAATGGTAGATAACACATAAAAAGAGAAAAGTACAGTAATAACAAAGATAGCTTTAACTGCGATGCAGTACAAAACGTATTAACAGTAATTAAGTGTTATAATTACTTATTTCAATGAACCCGATAATTGATACTGTTAGAACTGCTGTGCATGCGAATGAATACATCTGGACTATTTGCAGTTAAGTGACATTACGTAACATTTGAGTGTCATTCAGTTGCTCATGCAACGGTCTGTAAGTTGTAACAGTGATGGGCAAATCCCAAATCAGGTCTTATTGTCAGATCTCAAATCATCCCGTAAATAGATTTAAATAATTTAACCAAATCTCAAATCCCTAATGAGAGATCTCAAATCAAATTTCAGATATTCAATTTTCGTTTTTAAGCTTGATGTTTTGTTCGCTAAATTTTCAAAACATCAAAAACAATGTGATGCATCTACAGTCGGTCAGCGATCACAGTGAGTTACTGCAGTACAGTTAGTCAGTCACTCAGAATTGAACTGTATGTGAAGCAGTTAGTTGAGTGCTCTGAGTGAATATAGTCTTCTTGCAATTTCCCGCGATTTAACTCTTTTAAAAACAAGTCGCAATATTTTCAAGTCAAATTGCAAATTGAATTGCACTGTTTGAAATCAGATCTCCACATCTCAGATTGAATCACCAAAATGGTTCAAATTGCGATTTAAATCACGATTGGGATTTGGCCATCACTGAGCCATCAGTTATTCATTCTGTCAAGATTGGCCTCTGAGCAACATTGTGCTGCAAAAAAGTCGTGTCTTTCCAAGCTGGTACTTCTGAGCCATCAGGCAGATAGTAAATGAGGTTATAAGACATGTGGATATGGTGTCGGGTAGACTCTAGTTTATTACTGTGGTCAGTGCAGTTGTGAATTTGATGTGACATTGTAGATTGATCCGAATGGTTGCAACAGAAAGAAGGTAGGCAAGGTACAAGCATGTTGTTACACGTCTGGCAGTCTGCTTATGCATAAACATGAATGTTGATTATATTGAGCTTGTAAATATTCACGTTTGTCTTCAGTGTAGCTTTCAGGTACTGAGTAAGCGTGTTTGTGTTTGTGCCGCAGTCTTTACTGCCCTAAACTGTCATGGAGGCGCTGTGATGTTGTGTTATACATACACGTTGGTTATTGCTGTGGGTAAAGAATTTAACAGTTTGATACGTGGAATACCTGACTAAGTTTGAAAAGCCTGTTTTTTGGGCCACCCTGTACACGTCGGACATTGGTTGATAATGAACACGTTTTTCGCACAAAGCAGCAGAAAAAAAAGAAAAACAGAACATCACAAAACAACAGCAATATACAGCATAGCCTACGTATACATCAAACAAGTGGTACACCAAATCAACAGCTGAACACTGCAGCAAAAATACAGTTCTTAACATACCATCACTAGTGTAATTGTGTATCGAAGTAAGATAATGTTGACTGTGCTGTCAGCAGTATAGTGTTAGAGATCTTTCTCAGTAGTCTTAGACTAATCTGAAGTAAGATGAAGACAGAGACCAAGACTTTGTGCTTTTATCACCAGTTGATTGTGTTTGTGGCTGGCCGTAGACTGGTGGCAAAGAGAACAGTCGTAAGAAGCTGTTTGTCGGTGGACTGCCGCCCAGTGTCGATGAACAGCAGCTACGAGAAGGCTTCAGCAAATATGGCAAAGTCGGCAGCGTCATTGTTGTTTTGTTGTATAAATTTGCACAAATTTTGTCTCCATTATATAAGCAGTCGCAAATTCGAGTGTCTTATTCCAGTTCTCATGTATAATAGGTCTGTGTGGTCTTGCAACAGGCAGCTGATAATTTCACTGCAGTCGAGAAATATACATGAACACACAAACAGTGTGTGATGGTCTTATTCAAGCTGCAACATGGACATAACTTGATATGACAGCAAAACCAGCAATAAAAGTTTTAAAAGTAAAACTCGGATTTATCGTCTTACACAGTCTGATATGAAACAAGTCGTAGGCTCTTGCCCTGAATTTACCAAACCAATTTGTGTTATCACCAATCCCTGTGGATCTAGCTTCACTGACAATTTACCTTATTAATGCAGTATGGGGATACATTGGCCTTGCCAATGGTAATTTAATGCACTGTGCCAACACTACTTATCGCAGCACATAGGGTTCATAAATCGTACAGATTGCAACGTAATGTACGTTATCAGTAGAACCGTTGGTGCTGTGGTGATGAGATTGTTGTTTTGGGTATTGCATTGTTTGCTAACACTCTGTGGTAGGTCAAGCAGCACCCTGCAGTTCACCCATCGTCCCGAAGCATCTACCGCATTGACAGATTGTCCGAGTCATTCTGCTTTCTGCGTGTAGTTATTTTAACGGTAGTGCGGTGGTGATAAGTGATATTTCGAGCAGCGAGTTCTGTTCACGCTGCTGACGTAAGAAAGTAAGTAAATAAACGCGGTTATTAGGTGACCTAAAAGCGACTGTCTCTAGGTACCACAGTCTTAGTGAAACAGGTGAGGCAGCGCTGTGACGTGTTACCTGTCGACAGGTGAACGACGTCGTTATTGTGTACGACCAGCAGAAGCAGAAGCCGCGAGGTATGATCGAGTGATTGACGGCTAGAGCAATCGTCAGTTACAGTTGTCTCTCTTTCTGTGTGTGTGTTTGAGTGTTTAGCTGTCTCTGTACGCGTAACATGTTTCCGTTTTTTGAGGACTACTTAAGTTGCTTAGATGCTGCTTTAGTGTCGTTGGTTTGCTAATCAGACGTGGTTGATCGCACAGTCTGCATGCATGAGTGGTTAGTAGACCGTGTCCGTGAACACTTCAAAGACTGACACTTAGTACCAGTTGGCAGACACGTAGTGGCAGAAAGTTATCGTAGCAGTTGACATTTGTAGCTGCAGCAGTCACTCCGTAAAGTGGCAAATACGTTATTGCAGTGAGTCGGGACTGGGATTGTGGTTATAGTGTCATGGTGGACAGTAGAGTAGGAGACATGGTGTGCATGTTGCCGCTGCTGTTGCTGCAATTCACTGTCGTGTTTGTCGTGTGTGCAGCTTTACTTCAGTGTGTGTGGTATTCGCTAGAGAACGGCTAGTTATAATGTCGTGATTATCTTCCCGTCTTGTCACTGCAGTCTACGTAGCTTTCACGTTTAACATACGTCGTGATTATGTACGCTCTGCCTGGTCATCATCGTCCTCTCTTTAATTTCGGTTTTCCTCGCGCAGTTTTATTCGTTACTGATAACTGCTGAGCTGTCGGGAAACTAACTGTGTTATTAATTTTAGCCGATCTGTGGTGATGCCTCTGCGAAGGGGGTGGAGCACTGTTCGTTGTTTACTTATTTTTTATCGGTGAAATATGTCGTATTTGTAGGATTGTTGATGGTCTGTTGTGGTATGCGGTGGCTGTTCTGCTGACTGTTGTGGCTGCTGTTATTCGTTCATTTATTAGAACTCATGGCCCGTGTAGGCTGTTGAGGCCAATGACTCTTCACTTTTCCTGTCTGTTGCTACTTGGACAGCCTTTGGCAGAGTGTAGCCACACTAATCCATTGTGTTATTGGATCATCTCGTTGCTGGTCTTCCACAAGGTCGGTCAACTTCTACTATTCCTAGCACGCAGTCTTCACTAGTCATTCATCTCCTGCAGCAGATTAACGCAGCCTCTGCAATTCTCGTGTTGAAAATTCTAGATTACTGACCTTGATAGAGTTCTTACGGCTTGTTTTGGTTACATACCTGTGTAAAATTCATCATCCTGATTGCAGATAAGTTGATGTGAGAGGACGTGGAAGTTAGTAATATTCACAGATGTCCATTCATGTGGATGTGTTTGGCCACACACCGACCTGACTCTTGTCTATCAACAGTCGCCGTAGCTGACTCTTCCTCTTCCCAGGTGAGACGCAGTCTTTGTAGGTTTTCCCGACTGCCTCTCCAGTTTGTTCCTGGCGGACCAGGACCCTCCTAAATCCCGGAACCTCTTAGTACAGTGGTGGCTGTGGTCTGCATATGCATGGTGGTCTGTCTGCTTTATGTGGGGAATGCCTGATGTTAAAAACACTTTCGTCTTTTCTATGTGTGACGTATCTCTGCAAGTGTGTCCATCTTTGCATTTGTCAGTATCTATCTCCACATGTGTGTTTGTCGGTGTGTGTGTGTGTTCCTTCATGTGTGCATCTGTCTGTGGATTTTACTGTATGTTTTTCTCTCTCCGTTAATATCGTATGCGGTACACACTGTTGCACTGCCTAGTCGTCGGTGTCGGGTCTCTCTGTGTGTTCCAGTTTCGTTTCTTTCTTTGCTAACGGTGTCGCGTCAGCACTCGGTGTTGGCTGCCGAACTACCACTGTTTTTTTTGTTTCCGTTTGTTGCAAACATGCCGTTTACACTAATGATACTTCATTCGTTCGTACCCTGCATGTTACGGTAATTTGAAATTTGCATTCTCTAACAATGTTGTGCTTTGTTTGTTAGCAATATTTGCTATGGCTATGTTGGCAAAGTCACAGCCACCAACTTTCAGTTTCATAACCACTGCTTTAGGTCTTTTGGTGCTAATAAAACCACGTGTTCAAAACGGGATACATAATTCTTTGAAGCAGTACATGACTAGAATTTTCAAATAAGTGATTTGCAGTTAGATATTTTTGTACTATATATTTGTTGTCATGTTCAAATCACTCAACTAACGACTAAAGTGTTTGGCCGATTACAGTTTTTAAATTAGTTAAGCGTTAATTTGTGAAAATCTGTTTTGTCAGATTGTTTAAATTAATGGAGTAATCGTCAAGTAGCAGGCATGCGATTTATATGAGTATTTTTGTCACTGTAAAGGGTAACAAAGAAATACTACATGTCTAAATTGGCTGTGGCGAATATTTATTGATGTGACCAAATTAGTCAACTTGTAGTTGAAGGGCATTTGGTTGATTAAAATTCTGAAATAATGACTGGGGCCATTTTTTAATTATTAACTAGTAGGCATGCAACGAAAACTGATTTTTTTTTTTGTAAATCGTGCGGTGGCTGTGGCCGCTAACAAGGTCTGTCACATGTACTAGCTGTTCATTGTTATGCTTCTTTCGCACTTCGGCGTCATGCAGGCTTTGGGTTTTTGACGTTCGAAGACGAGGACAGTGTGCAGCGTATAGTCCAGGAACGCTTCGTGCAGATTGCTGGCAAACAGGTTCATTCTCTTTGTGATTCATCCTGTCTTCTCTTGTCTAGTGTAATATGCTGATCTTACAATATGATTCGATGTTCAGATATTTAATATGCTGTGAACATCTGACAGGTAGCCGTCTTAGTAGTTGTAATGGTAATAGAGCTCATGAATTAATGCGTTAATAAATTAATCGCGATTTTAAAAATTAACGCTGTTAAAAATTTTGATGCAGTGCCATAAAATAGCAGCGCAATGTTGCAGCAAAAAACCTTCTTTAATTGTCAAAATTAGTTCAACTCCTAGCACTGAAATTTTTGACTGCAAAATTTAGAGTAACTGACAAATTAACGTTTATTTAATGTCAGCTGTACAGTTTCGAAGTGGCACTGGCATGCAAATCCCGCAAGACCTGCATTCAGCACGAACATGCAGTTGTTGTTTGACGCTGGAGAGATATTTGCAGACAAAATATGTGTTAATTAATATTAATGCACACGTTAACGCAATTAAAAAGTAAACAGTGCAAACTCTAAATATTAATAATAATGACAAATTTAACATGCTGTATTCAGAAGCTACAAGGACGTGGTCTAAGTCTCTACTGATTGAACAGGTAGGTTGTTAACTATGGCCAGCACCCAACACTTTATGTTAAATTTTGAGTGTGGCATGCCTGTGACAAACAAGTGTTCAGTCGGCAGATTATAAAATTCAACCCTTTTCTAGCTGTATGCACAGTACCAACCGTACATATAGTCAGTGAACTGTAACTTTAACTAAGATGATTTAAGACGGACTAAAAATAAAGAGCAGACCCGTACTAATACCGTTGACAGTGGTGACATACAGGCTTGGCTGAGCTGTATTGTTGCGGGCCAGCAGGTCATCACAGGCAGGTAACTGCTGATTAATATCGCTCACGTCTTCATGTAGGTAGGTTCTAGTGGTTTGCTGGCTTTGCTAATCGCCTCCTTCACAGTTCGGTCATTGTCAATTGTTTGTTGCATTGCTGGTTTCTGATTAACACTGACACCGCTAGTTTTCATTTGGAGATTGCAATGCAGCTGTTTAAGAGCAATTGACAGCACTTTTCGTCCCTTAATGCCTGTGGGTTAAGCTTGGCTGAGAAGCACTGTAACGGTTTTACCTTTCCTGCTCTCTTCCACCCGCTCTAATACTTCAGCGTCAGCCTCTCTCTCAGTGCTGCATCTTATCAGCCATTTGGTCCATTTGCCACATAATAATATGATAATAGTGATATTGATAATAAGAAGAATGAGAATATACTTTGCCTGCATGCAGTACTCTTGCTTCAGCATCTGTTGATAGCCCGGTGCAATACTTGCTCGTCCATCATGGGCAGCTCCATAAATGAATAATCAGCCTGCCTGTGCCAGCCTGTCTTCCACTTAACATCTGTCTTCAGATTGTACACCCTCCCCTCCGCTAGACAACATCCGACTTATGGTGATTGTCTGGAGGTCAAGAGGGAATATTATCAGAACTACTGCATGCTGGGTTGTGTGACACAATGTTCACAGTCAGCAGCACACTCACATGAGAGCAGTTCTTACAGGTCCAGTAGATTGGGTTTGTCACATTGGGACCCTTATGCCATGCATAGAGGCGATTGCCTAGAGTTGTATTATTGTAACACGGTGGAGTGGTGCTGGTGGGATTCAAGCCTTAGCTGAAAGATCAGCTGGTTTCCTTCAGTGCTTTGACACTGTTGGTTTGGTCATATGACCTGTAAAAATCGTCCCTGAAATGACCTATTATGTGTTGAGTGGGACGTTAAGCCTCTACACTACTACTACTACTACTACTACTACTACTACTACTACTACTACTTGATATTGTAATTTTTTGCTTACTTGATACAGATTGTAAAAGCCATTATTGTTTGGTAGAAATATGATAGGAAAATGCACAGCCAAGCTTACTTAATGCCTCTAATAATACGTTGACTAGAACCCGGTATTGACAGATATGGAGCCAGTAAGTAGGTAGGATAATTTATGCACATTACCTACAGAAAAATATTACTATGTGTCACAGCCTCACTCTAACAAATACGCCTTCAATGGATGCCTACTAGGCATATAATCGTACCCAATTGCAGCGAAGCATGCTTTACAGTATGTGTTCTATAAAATAAAGGAAATAAATGAATATAATGAATGAAAAGTAATTTGTGATCATAACGGTCCATTTGCGCAGTAGTAGTGCTGTACAGAGTGCAGCCGACATGACGTGACAGTGTTGCTAGATGTTAGTGCTCAACTGGTGACGTAGTAGTCTTGTGTGCTTTGAGTTGAGTGTGTTGTGAGACTGTTCTCGGTGCATGGGTGATTTGGCTTCCTCATTGACACCTTGCATCAGTGCCATCATGTTACAGTGTTTCACTCGGTTTTCGCTCTGCATCGTTTACGTTAGCCTGCTTAGCACTTGAGCATGTCTCGTCTAATCAGCTCTCTTGTGATTTGTTTTGACTAGCAGAGATCACTTTCTTATATACAGAGTGGTCCAGAAAACATTGCGCAAAGTTTAAGGCACCGTCATTTTGCAATTGTCAGCAGTAGAATCATGCAGTTTTCATCAAAATGATCGGAAAGGATTACTGTGTACCAGTAAATGCAAAATTAATATCAGATGTTAAATATTCTTTGATAAACACTAACAGCCAGAATTGGATACATGTTATGAGCAACATGACCCTGCATGCGAACATGACACGGTCAAACATCAACTCAATTAGTAACTTAAACTGCAGCCAAGATGGACAACCAGGTTATTGTTCTTAGGGTGGAAATGTTTTCCGTTAATTTTTTAACGTTCTCTTTTTGTAAACTTTTCTTCTGTCACGACAGTCTTAAAAATGTTGTCGATATTGATGCTTTTTAAGTAGTTCCCTTACCAGCTGCCAAACAAAGAATATTTAATCACGGTATTTAAAATTTGCCAATTCTCTGTGTTATCAGTTATATTTCTGAGCATTTTGGTGAAAAACGCGTGATTCTGCTTCAAACGGTTGCAAAATGACGGTGCATTAGCTTGATGCAATTTTTTTCTGGACCATTCTGTATATATATTGTGTGTATCTATGTGGTAGTAGGAAGATTTGTCAGTCATTGCTTTTAGACTGTTGGTTTGGCATCAGGAAGAGCATTGGCATTCGAGTGCCGTTCCAGATGCAATGACGGACGTCTCTTGCAAAGAAGATTAAGGCCATGCTACACAAGCCGACCCGACGGGCCGTCACGTTGTTGTGACCTGATGGCCCGTCGAGTCGAGTCAGCACGTGTAGTGCGGCTTTTATCCCCATTGTGGCAGTAACAGTACAAAGTATTGGCCTTAACAACAGATGACATTACGTAATGCTCTCGTGTAGTAGGCCAGCTTCAGACTCTGCTCATAGCGCTTGATAGTTGTTGCTGAATTGCTATAATATTTTGCTCACTTGATGGGGACAGCACAGTTAAATTACTTTGCTAAAGATTGTTGACAGTAATGCATTATTGACAGTAACACATAATTCTGTCCACTGGATCTCGGTTTGTATCACTTAAGATGACCTTGTAATGACCTGTCAAGGATCGGGGCTATAGGACAATATAGCATTTCTGACCAGCTGTGGGTGGAGCTGCAGTAAATACTTCTTATTTACCAGTAATCAGTTACGTAGTGGCCTGGTGGTTGAGACAGTGGTTTCACATCCGGCAGAACTTCCTGCAGTTATTCATCCTGTATTAGTTGATGGTGACGTCTGGATGAGCATCAAGTGTCATTGTCGTTACATAAATGATGTCACTCAGTCGAAGCTTGGCAAAAAACAAAACTAAAGTTACATGTACATTGTGTACACAAAACTAAGCAAGTAGTCTGCCATGTGCCTGTACTTATCTGATATTTAAGTGAGCATCGTGTTCCAAGCGCAAATGAGTTGGGCAAAAGCATACACAGTTGCTCCTACATACGGGAAAAGTTCCGCCTTTCCTGTGAGCACATTTGAGCTCTCAAGTAGAGAAATGCATGATTGTAATAGTTGTCTTTTTACTTGTTCAGGTAAAATTTGATTATAATTCACAGAGTGCCGTGCTAGTTGTAGTGCCACGTGTAGAGTTTACTAGTAATATACCAAGCGGCATGTGACAGGTGGAATGCAAGCGAGCTGAACCGAAAGATGCTGTGTCGTCTCCGATGTCTGGTGCGGCTACGGCAGCGGGTGGAGCAATGATCCTAGCACAGGCTGCTGACGGCACTGTGGGTCTCGTGCCAGCCAGCGCCCTACAGGCGTCGGCATCATTATTACAGTGTAATGCGGCGGTCGGTCCGGCAGCTGCAGCCGGGGGCGTCGGCCTTCTCTCTTCCACCGACTTGTCGGCAGCATACAGACCTCAAGAACTGCTGCAGCCGTCACTTGTGCCAGCAGGTTGGTTACACCGTCTCTGGCTTGTTTTGTTGCATTTCTGCTTTAACTGCTGCGGAAAAATTAATAATAGTCTGATTACTTGAGGTAATCGGTTCAACTCCAGACAGTTTGAAGTTCAAAGTCTGTAACATACGTTCTCAGAGGAGTCATGCATAGGCATGTGTGAAGAGGTGGATCTTCAACCCGTTTCTGAACTGTCCACAGCTGATGGAGGTCGAATGCAGATACGTAGGAAATGAGTTCCAGACAAAAGGGGATGCGATGTGGTACCGCGCTTTGCCCGCCAACTTGAGTCCTGGTCAGAGGGACGAGCAAGTTGTGATGTTCAGTTGAACAATGATGTGCCAACCGGAGATGTCAGCGACCAGTTGGCAGATATTGAAGTAAGTCTGGCCCATGTTAGCGGATGTGTGCGGGGTGTGCAGGTAAAACTGTGAGATCCCTTGAAAACGCTTGCCATACTTGAGCACCTTAGAGGTGTGTTCGCGACAAGGCGCTAAACAAATCCACGTTTACCTTTACCTTAACACTGTGAAAACCAGCCTCGGGGATTGATACCTTTGTGAATTGATGCGCGTGATCGACTGCCGTCGTTTAGTTGGCGTTGTGGGCCAGACGCTAGCTGTGATGCTGGTGAAACAAAGTATCCGTGTCTTTATTGTAGGTCTTCGGTACGTGTCACCGAGTGCTGCTGCTGCTGCTGCTGCAGGCTCACTGTCTGCATCACAATATGTCCTGCTAGGTATGTACAGTTGCTTGCCGTAAGCTGTTAATACTCAAGCAAGCAGCACACCTGCTACTTGAACGTCTGAAGCCCCTGCTTCAGTCTACGCAACGGCCACAGCAGTCGGGGTTCACTGCTGGACGCTCCACGATTGATGCCATCTTAGCACTCCGCCTCCTGTCA
>Ga0049105_1000263_pt1 | contig 15927 bp, 11 predicted proteins | sample WorMetvaBAHAMAS1_FD_61260 | JGI IMG/M metagenome (GOLD analysis project Ga0049105, IMG submission 61260) | Worm MetaG Olavius vacuus BAHAMAS.1 | ecosystem: Host-associated > Annelida > Digestive system > Unclassified | place: Germany: Marburg | collected 2013-04-09
TGTGTGTGTGTGTGTGTGTGTGTGACAGACGTCTACGTGGACTGCAAGCCAGTCGTCAAGCACTATGAAGCACATAAGTGTAACTGTGTTCTGCCATCTGACCCAAATGATACTGCTTGTAGTGACTCCTGTCTCAACCGGTCAGTAGCACTACATCAGTCATGTTTTACTTTGAATATATACCAACATGTCTCTTGGTCAGTTTCATGTCAGCTATAATATATGTAGTGTCATTGAATAAATTTGCTGCATAGCAACTTCCACATAACATGTGTAGTGTCTTGACACTGCCTTGTAAGCTTAAAAGTTGTGCTTGTGAAAATTCTAGTGCTGAAAAATCACAAACTCTACAAATTATACTTTTTATGACAATGGTTGTGGAGAGATGTAGCTGTAATGAATACTTTATGTCTACAGCTTAGAATAAAGTTTGTAAACATTGTTTTTGTATGCTAGCAGAACTGAGCGAAATGACTTATAGCACACATTGGTAGACTGCTCTTACTAACGGTAATGTCGGTCCGTCGGTCACACTTGTGAGCCAGGCCTAAATGGTTCAAGATATCGTTGCACCTCATACCAGAGCAATGTTTCTAGTTTTTCAAGGCCAAATTCTGCTGTCCTGACTTTAGGGTTTAATCCGAACAGCAAATGTGTGTGTTAAAAGAGAGGTTATATCCCCCTCCGTTGAAAGCACATTTGCCGACGAAGCTGTCAAGAACAGTTCGACATTGAATTGTACAATTGCTTCCGAAAACAATGTTAAGGCAGTGAACACTACGTTGCAACTGTGCCGAAATTCGGGTATACAGCTATAATGCTGAATGCGTAAAGTACCGGGAATAGTGCCATACTTCTGCAAAATAAAATCAAAACGTAGAAACGTCGTAGACCACAAGGCTAACCATATCCCTAATTCTAACCCCAATCTTATTGCCATGCCCATGTTCCTAGTAACTATTTCATCGTATTTATATTCATTTTCAGTGCGCATGCTATTGCTAACGTGTTTGTCCATTCGTCTGCCTGTCACACCTAAATGGTTCAACATATGCCTTCTGCATCGTATGATAGTGCGATGTTAGATGCACGCTCTCTCTGTGGTAGCTGAGCTTCATGTCTACTTCCTTACAACCTGATAAAAACCTGTCTGTGTGTGTGTGCGTGTGTGTGTGTGCAGCATGGTGTACACTGAGTGCACTCCTGGCATATGTCCTTGTGGTGAACAATGCAGCAATCAGCGTATTCAGAGACATCAGTCTGCTGTCAAGTTTGACAAGTTTCTCACCCTGAACCGAGGCTTTGGAGTGAAAACAGTTAATGCTATTCACTCAGGTGTGCAACCGGGAATTTTCTACTTGTATTACAAGTTTTCAGAACCTTTCCAACTGATAGCACAGAACTCCTATGGTGCGCTGCTACTGCTCATTGACAGCTGCCGCAGTCTTCACGCAGGGATTGGGACTGACGTTATCATTTTGTCAGCGACGGTGCGTGACCTGGGAATCTACATTGATGCCAACCTTTGCATGCAAATTTTTTACCCCACTCGCCTTTGAGGCCCTCATTTCAAAACGGAACAAGATACCTGATATCTAAATAGATCAGTCATCAATTATTGGCCTGGTTCACACCCCTGTAAGATAGTCTCGGTTGGTAAATGCCCTTCCCCCTTTGAGAGACAAATAGGAGAATTTGTTAAATCATCAATAACTGAGCTGCATATTGGCTGAATGTATTGAAATTTAGCACTGGCACACCACGGGTGCTAAGAGACCACAGAATGTGAAAATGTACTTCCAGTGAAATCCATGATAGAGGACGTCACCCAAGTTGGACATACTGAATTCACAATCCTTCTGCCGCAGATTGTTCGATTTGGATTAAGTGTTATTCAGAGTTTGATTACGTGACTGCCAGTGCACTAGAAATGTTCAGGGTCAAAGTGTTAAAGGTCAGGGTCATAGGTGACATAACATATCGGCAGTAAAAACGTTGTAAGTCAGGAATGGATACGTTGACATGTACACGAAGAGCCCTTATTGTGCAAAAAAGGATGATATTTTGCTTTCCTTTGTTTGCACCTACACACTGTAACTGATTTGCAACTCCAGAAATAGCGTAAATCATATTGCATAGCAGTCGAAATTTACTGCGAGTTGGATAAAGTGTATGTGTTTACAGTTTTGCGTGTCGCGGAATTTTGTGCCTTTGTTTAAAAATCAGGCTTTATGATGCAGACTTGAAACTGTCCTGCGAGGAAAGAAAAAGAATTTTATGTCACATATGATTCTTCTTGTTCTGTTCGGGCATGCACCTCTGGGAGTGGTAGTGCCACACATCAGCTTCCACACAGGACAGTTCTGAGCCAGGTCAACTGCTTCATTCAATGTGAGGTTGTGAGTTCTCAGATCTCGCTGGATGGTGTTCAACCATGTGATGCGAGGGCACCCTTGTCTATCATTTGTTGGCTGGCACCACTGCTATGTACCTGATGAATGTACACCGGTTACCGCCACTGGTCATCGTCCTCTGCGGTCTGCTGACAATCGAATGTGCTTGGTCAAGAGATCACACAACCAGTTCGGTGACTGCTGTTTTGCCACCACCAGGACAACGCTGTTGAACAGTCTGCCTGAACAGCTTCGGCAACCGGACATCACCTTTGGACAATTCAAACGATCGTTGAAAACGTTTATGTTTGGTTAGTTGGGCCACAACACCCTGTGTCTGAACGTTAAGGGTGCTGGCTAGAAATCTTCTTACTTACTTACTCTGGTGGTCTCTTCCAGTTCTCAGGTGGAGGAGCTGTGAGGATCATCTTGGCATCAGCATCGTCATTCATATGTGCAATATACCCAAAACAAAGAAAGACGCCATGACTGGATTATTGTGGTGAGATCTGTACTAAACGTGAACTATCATGTGCTTCAACAAGCGTGGAATTTTTTTTATGTTTTAGTTGTCCTGGGAGTAATGTGGACATTGTCACAAATGGGTGGGTCCTGTAATTAAATTGGGTAGCTAGGATTATTGACTAATTGAACAATTTATGTACATAGAACTCTATTTATGTTAATTTATCTTTTGCTGATTTAATATATTACACTGAACCTGCTTTTCTGTACCATTGCACACTGTACACAAGTTAGGTTAGCTAAGTTTGATATCTGTGGCAGTCTTCCAGTGTCTTAAGTGTTCCTGCAGCATTCTACAGCATTCTGTCATGTGTCTATATGTAGGTGAGTTTATAACAGAGTACGTGGGTGAGGTGGTGAGTGAACAGGAGTTTCGTCAGCGTATGACGGAGCAATATTGCAACGAGCGTCACCATTACTGCGTGCATCTTGACGGCGGTATCGTCATTGACGGTTACAGGATGGGCAACATCAGCCGCTTCATCAACCACTCGTGTCAACCCAACTGTGAAATGCAGAAATGGTCTGTGCCGCTATCAGTCACTTACTTTGACCTCCCATCTCTCTAGCTCATCAGATGGAATGTGCTTCATTAGTCTCAGAAGCAACTAATCGCTAAGCGTTTGTGCCACTGAGTCATTTAATAAAAGAAACTACATTGCAATCGGTTTCGTCATCAAATACAAGCCATTGCTTCAAAACAGCAAACATGACAATATTGTGATAGTATGGTATAATGAATCAGTAAGCTTGCACATGTACATCGTCCAAGCGTCTGATATATAAATGTAGAAGCTTGCTGATATGATACTGGGCATTATCGGCTGAGATATTACTATTTCCGGTTTTCCAAAACAAGTGGACACCATGTTGAAATTGTACTTCTGGTTTCAATCTTGATCTTTCTGTTGTTAGTGGCATGTGATTTTGCATCGGCGTAACAAATTTCATCCAAATCAGACTATTCCAGCTTATGATGTCGTGTCGAACTGTCGATCGTCCAAGATGGCGTCCGTAGAGTCGCATATCTGCTTCTAGTGTCTGGTTTCGTGACAGCACTTATTTAAGAATGTCTATTTGGAAACCAAATTTTGATGAGTTATCTTAATCCATGGCTGAGAGATTACTGCTTGTGGTTCTGAAACAGCTGGCCGCCATATTGGAATTCTGTTGTTCGCTGTGATGTAGGACTGTGAATGGTGTTTATCGTCTGGGACTGTTTGCTCTGTGTGACATTGATCCTGGCACAGAACTTACCTACGACTACAACTTTCACTCATACAATGTTAACAGTCAGGTACGAGTATTCCCGTTACAAAGATAACAGTTCACGTTGTGAATTTTGTCTTAAAAATTGGAGCTTGATTTGTGTTGCATTATATGATAAATGTTTATACATGTGGTGCAGTAATGCTGCTGCAATGTGATGACAGTAGACTGTTGTGAAGCATCATTTGACAGCCGTCCATGGTGCATATTGTGGCTTATTGGCTGAATGAACAGTGTGATGGTGTACAACTGGTACATGATGTTCGGTGTGTCATTTTAATGTGTATGTCTTTATGTTAAAGTATTGCTGTAGCTTAATTTAGCATTTTTTAGCAGTTGTACTAGCTGAATCTAGGTCGGTTGAGGAGAATAACAGGTTGAAATTTTTTCTGGGTTAGAGTTGGACTGATATCAGTACCATCAGCATTTTCCGATACTGATATCCAGTAATCGTCAGCAGTGGATGAAATTGTGTGAAATGTGCTGTTCTGCATGTTTGATCGTAGGCTGTGTTGACCCAGCAGCAACTGTGACTGAGATGTTTGATTTTTATACACCATGAAGCAAAAAGTCTTTGAAGAACAGAGCACTACATGTGCATTAGAAACGTCACAAGTCACAGCTCATGACAATTACAGCTATGAATTTGTAGCGTGCACTGTAGTGATGAAACCGTACTTTACAAAACGAACTAAATGGCAAATTTTTGCTGTTTTAGGTGTGTAGCTACGTTGCCTGTAGCTATTATTTGTAAACTTTGTATTTTACATTTATATTTTTTGTGCATAGTGCTTACTGTTGTGTGAATGTAGCAACGCTGCTACTGTGGTAGTAGTGAGTGTCGTCAAGTGGTCGGAGGTCGTACACAGAAGCCTGCTGATGTCAAGTCAGAAGATAACACAAAACAGCTCATCTCTAAGGTTGTTTTCTGTTATCAAATGTTGGCTTGCAGTAGTCTATGAAGCCAAGATGAGAAAGGTTATAAAACAGAGTGTTGTTTCAACTTTTTTGTTCGTGTTGTATGTGCTGCGTGAGCCATAAAAAATTGAACCATTTTTACCGCACTGCAGCCATGCAGGCGCAGTCTAGCTATGACTGATCCTTCCGTCTGTCTTGTCCGTCTGTCAAATGTGTGAATTGTGATGAAACGAAAGAAATGCAGAGTGGTTGTTTTTCGTGTAAAAGTGGGATTTCTGTCAAAAAAGTCTGCTACAAAGTTTCTTTGTGCGAGAACTGTCAGCGGCATCGTTATAAGGCATTCACTGGCCTGCCTAGTGGTGCACAAGTGGTTTGTGGGGGACGTCTTCTACTTGAAGTCTTAGGCGAATTTGGTTCACCCTCTCAAAAACACCGACGACTGAAGAAACATTTAAATAACACCTGAATACTAATGCAAGTAGTGAAATACGCTGCCAGTCACAAAGCAACTTAGACGACACCAACGGGCATTTAGCAAAGAGCACCTTGTAGCATGTGAGACTGTAAGTACTGTGTGTATGTATCTTTGTAGGAGAAAGTATCAAGTCCAGTGAAGCCAACTTCTTACCGTGAACGCTGTTTCATACAGAAGAGCGGCATCTTCCTACTACGTAACGTGAGGTACAAGATGAACCTTGCTGCCAGTCAGTCCAACAGACAGGACGTGTCGGCATCAGCATCTCCTGCTGCCAGCGACAGCATCAATAAAACTAGTTAGTAGCAGTGTTGATGTCGGCAGCTTACATTGCCTACTTGCGTCTTTAGTCTGTTTTGTTGTGGTGCATGTTGTATCTTAGGCTGTTTTGACCAACACTTGCTGTCTTTGTCATTGTTCACGAATGACAGGTGAATGAATGAATATTCATTTGTTTGTTGTCATGTCTGTCTGTGTAGATTTATTCACGGCGCAGTTTACAGCATTGGAGACGTCGCGGTCTGTGAGAACTAGGTAAAATGCTCCCTCTCTGTCTGTTAATACATATATGCATGTGAGGTAGACATTTACCGAGTTGCCACCCCTCCTGACTTTTTGCGGAAGCCTCCTCATTGTAATGCCTATATTACATGTGTATGAGTCATTACATTGTGCTTATGTTACAGTAGCTGAGCAATGAACTGTGCATTAAATATTCTTTAGCCAGTAGTGCAGACAGTGGAAAATGGCACGAGGCATCCATGAGAGAGCGTGAACATTTGAAGTATGATCAGAAATTCAAAATATGTGATACGAAATTCAAGACTAAATATTGTAATAGTTTGGCAGCATAGAGAAATCGTTGTTTGGAGATGATAAAACTGGTACAGTGGTATAATATTCAAAACAGCTTCATTTGTATGCCTTAAAATGTGGTCAAAATGTTTAGTATTTCCCCCTGGCCGTGTAGTTTGCATTATTTCGCCGTATTCAGTAGCTTTCGTGGCCAATTACGTAAAAGTGGTTGATTAGCCATAAGCAGATTTTCTCCAAAAAAATGTCATAAAGTACACCAACTAAGCACGACGGATGCGCTGTGCTCTTTGCGGTAGCGAAGCTTCTTGTTGTTTTCTCCGGGTTGACATTAAGATGTACTATATGTATGTGTGTGTGATAGACACTTGGCGTTGTCAGAGGAAGATGAGGAGCTGAGACAGATTGCTGATATTGCTCAAGTCTTGAAGCAAGTTTACAACACACTGACAAATGCTGCCAGTATGTTGCTCTATGCACATGTACCTGTACACCGTTAGATATTCTTTGCACAGATGCAGTGAAATGAAGAGTATGCTACAAATAATCATTTATGTGTCGGCTGTTTCCTATGTACCAGAATTGATGGAAACAGAGAACGTCTGTCCAACTAGTTCATACTTGGAGAAGATGTGAAACAAAAATTGGATCATCAAGAGATCCGAGTCATTGATCATCTGAAGCTAATTTTGTAGCAGTTAGCACTACATTGAACATTGGCGATAATTTATACGCACGCCTAATTTTGTAGCAGTTAGCACTACTGGCAGCACTGGCCTAAGAGTAGAAGGCAGTCTAGTTAGACATGCCTATAGTCAAAATACCATTTTTAACGCACTGCATTGAAAGGTGTCTGTCTGTCAAACGCGTGAATTGTGACAAAACGAAAGAAAGTTGTGCCTGCATGCTTATACCACATGAAAAACTATTTGTCCTAGTTTTGTGACATACCAGTGGGATTGTCCGCATTGTGACGTCATAACGCCTAACGTAACGTAGCTATTTGAAATTCAACATTTAGCTGCATTTGAGTTTACCAAAGTGAGTCTCGCCGTACACTTCTATCATTTGTTAAACGGGCCTGCATCCTTAAATACACTTTATGCTATTTGAACGTTAGCGATAATTGATACGCACGCCTAAACGGTTCAGCATTTCGAAATGTCTTTTGTGCCATAGAGCGATGTTAGATGCACGCTTTTCACACTTTATGCCTATTTTTGCCAGAGATTGCCCACGTTGCAGCGCAGTTTGTCTGCGATAGCTGACCTACTTGTTACTTTTGATGATGAGTTGAACAATTTAATATGTGGAATGCCTTCTTGCGCCGTCATAATTATACAGGAATTGTTAACTTTTATAATCACCTGCTTTGTCAACATGCATTGACTGTTGTAAGGCACTGTGACTGTGTAGTGGGAAGTCATCAAAGTATTTTTTCTAGAGCTGCACTCCACCACCTATGTTTTTCCAAAGTTGAGTTCTGGCAGGTAAATTTAGAGAGCTGTGCAGGGGACAGAGGGGGAGAAGAGCAAGGGCATATATATGGGAAGCAGGGGGCCATGGCCCGAAGGACATACGAAGACAACGATGACTAAAAAGGTCATCACAATATTAGGTCGTTACGTTTTTGACCGGGTGCCAAGTATGAGCTCCTGCACCTCTTGAATCCTACTTTTACCAATGGTAGTGTGTGTATGTTCTTGTCTGTCTGTGTGTCTGTGTTACAGACACTGGGCCGCACAGTGGCTGTATGTTTGTCGTTGTCTGTTGTAGAAGCTTCTGCTGCAGATGATGCTGTTTGGTCTTCGTCATTTCTTTCAGTTCCGTCAAAAAAACGGTAGTTTGTAGTCTGTTAATTTGTGTTCCTTTCCACTGTTGCTCAGAGGTGCTCGAGCGTCTGGCATCAGAAACACGACATTAGTAAACATGTACACTATCATCATCATCATCATCATCCACGAATTTCATCGCGACGCATGTCTTGATACAAAACTTCAGGGCCGCTATGTGTCACGCGTACTACACTACAGCTGTAATGTCAATGCTGCTGTGGTCGATAGTTTGCATTGCCATATGATCTGCGGAACAGTACACAATGACTGATTGACTGTACTTAGTCACTTGTTCAGCGTTGTCTTTATCCAGACATTATTAAACATTTTTTACTTACTGTAGCACTGTATACTGCAGTTTAGAATAGAACAGCTAACTGCCACATTGTTAGACCACCCAACAATAAGACAGAGGCTATCATTCAGCGAGGCAAATGTACAGACTTGTGTTCAGAAGACCACCCGGCACTAGCTGAGCTAGTTGAATGCACAGATGATGAACTATTTGATAAAGTACTGATCAACTCTGGACATGTCTTGTATGGTATTCTACCTAGGAAAACAGTTTCTACATATGCATTCAGGCGCAGACGACATAACAGAGAACTAATCGGCAAAACTACGCACTTGACACAATGTAGTTTTATTGTGCACACGTTGTATAAAGATATGTACTAAATTCAAGGCCTTGTACTGTCTTGGACTGATAGACAAATTTTCATTGTTATTATTGTGTTATCCTTTAACTTAGCATATTCATTGTATGCTATGCGTTCTGTCATGGCTCATTAAACGAATATGAATGGATGAATGAATGATTAGTCGTGCACATGATTGGCTTATCTGTCTTTGTCTATTCAGGCACTGTACAAATCCACGTTACCTTACCTTACCTTACATTGTCTGGTTTCGCGTCTGTACTAGAAACAGCAGATGAAGAAAGATGTATGTTGAATACTATCTGGCAATGAAAACACAAATGGTTGGGGCATGTCAGCTGACTTTTCCAAAGTTCATGTTTTTAGGACCACCCTATTGCATGCAGAATGGGGTTTTCGGCTATGGCCGATCACACGGTATGATTGCAATCTTTGTCACGTGACTGGAAATGACCATGAATAATTAAACACACGCAGTCACGGGTGGTTGGCAATGTTGTTGTGATGTGTTTTCAGCTTTCCAGAGTATTACCAGCTCATCAAAGACCCTGTCGACTTTGGCAGCATCAAGAGGAACATTGACTGGGGACATTACACCAGTGCAGCTAGTTTTGATGCGGATTGTGAGCGCTGCTTTACTAACATAGAGGTCAGCTATTTGACTTGTTGCTGTTGCTATAAGTAGATTCGAATTATGACCGACTGTCACTGGCTAACTGTGATATATTGCCGTGGTAGAGCATTCGTAACAACAAACTGTTTTCTAATGGCGTTTCAGTATCTGTTACTAAAACACTAATACCACAATTATTGGTTCTAGTTTACTCAGTTTAACTAAAACCATAACTAAAATGATTTTCCTCAATTTTATTTTTTTTACTCTGGCACTGTAAGTATGAATATCACATACATGAAATAATCACAAAGGATCTTGCCTTGAAATGCATCGAAAAGAAGCAAGTACAGGACCTTACGGATGCGAACAAGAAGGCAAGAATGGTTCGTGCATAGCAGTTACCGCGGCATTATTCGAACCATATAGCAAAATTCGTATGATTCAGTGTCGAAAAATTGTTCTCTCTAGCGGCGCCAGTTTACACGCAGAACGACCATCTCTGTGTGCCCGCAGCCACTGAAAAGAGAGTCATCAGTGAGACTTGTCTGCTGAAAACCAGGTAATCTTTCAGCAAGTCTGTGATGGTCTGCATGGCAGTGTCAAGTCTCGGTATCAGTAGCATTCATGTCCTCAAACCAGGGGCCGTAATCACTGGGGCATACTGTCGCAACGTTGTGTTGAGATGGATGCTGCTTCCTGACATCAGTGCGGCATCTGGTAGTGATCTTTTCGTCTTTCAGCAGTACAGTGCCCCATCACATCATGCCAAAGACACAGTAGCACCTAGTGCTGCTGGAGCAAGAGATGCCAGATTTTGTCTCACTCACACTCAGGCCACCTAACTCACTGGACCTCGACCCAATTAACTACAGGGTGTAGAGTATGCTTCAGGAGCGAGTCCGTTAGTAAGTAAGAAGATATCTAGTCAGCACCCTTAACGTTCAGACACAGGGAGCTGTGGCCCAACTAACCAAACACAAACGTTTTCAACGATCGTTTGAATTGTCTCGAGGTGATGTCCGGTTGCCAAAGCTGTTCAGGCAGACTGTTCCACAGCGTTGGCCAAGTGGTGGCAAAACAGCGGTCGCCGAACTGGTTGCGTGATCTCTTGACCAAGCACATTCAGTTGTCAGCAGACTGCAGAGGATGGTGGCCAGCGGTGGTAACCAGTGTTCATTCGTCAGCTAGGTACACAGGAGTGGTGCCTGCTAACGACTATTGTACCAAAATCTCAGATGTCGGCGAACTGAAACGATGCATCAGGAACAAGTGGGCAGATCTGAATCACTCTGTTATTGAATGTGCCATTGGTGAGTGATGCCAGTGTTTACACGCTTGCGTTCGCGCCGGAGGTGGACATTTCAAGCATATGATGTAAATATGATGAGACTCACTACAGTTTCAACATTTTGTGAGAGACAATAACTGCCAGTCATGTTGTTGCTATTCAGTGATTCATTAAAATGTACGTGTGATTACTGTGTTGATGACTCAGTCTGTCACTTCAAGTTTCCTAAGGTAGTGCTAGCACACATGCATGCCTGCCACTTTGTATTGAAATCAGTTCATATTTGAACGAGCAAAAGAAAAGTTGGCACATTTTTTATTGAGACACAGTGTATTTCCAATGTGTGGCATGCTGACTGCTGGTAGATGTAACAAGTCGGACAAATCACTGAAAATGTGTGCATGGGTAAAAGTGAACCACGCCATCAGATATCAATAATTGATTGGTTATTAGACTGATAGAACTGGTAGCTATAGTAGACTGTATTATTGTGAAGCATGATTGAGTTCATTTTTAAACATTGCCAGCATTTCAAGTTCATACAGTGTAAGTGCCACGAAAAAATGTTACTAAATAATATTTTTTACAACTAAAATGATTATGGACAAACTAAATATAAACGAAAATGATCATATTTCTGGTAACTAAAACTAAATAATATAAACAAGAATGTTGAAAAACTAAACTAAAACTAAAAATGATTTTCTGACATATAAACCTTATTGACGGGATCTGGCCATTTCAGTCCTGGGTCACTTGAGTTGTGGTCACACAGTCCGGTAAATATCCACTTCATTCCTGGAGTCGTTCTCAGAAAAATGAAGAAAAGTTGCAGTAATCTCGGCAATATCTGCGAATATCACCATGAATCATATAACACTGGCATATGTTGATTAAATCATGAAACAGTGAATTACTGCTCGTTGCTGTCAGACAGAGTGAGATACCTGTGTATGTATGTGTTATTGTATTAAGGTTGTACTGTGATTGTCGATAGTTATTCTGTGTTGATTGTTAGGTATTCTATGGAGTGAGATCAGTGGAGGCGCGGCTGTGTGCTAAGCTGCGTAGAGTCTATCGTGATGTCATGGCTGAATATGCAAACCTGCTCGTGTGTTTTGGAGATAAGTTCGGAGAGAAACTGATGTCGTCGTCATCATCTGTCATCCCAACAGTGTCAGGCAATACTGGTAGCTACTCCACTACTATGACAGTCACTTTACTACTTTACGTTATTGTTATCATCATCTGGCACCCGTCAAAGGCTCATGGTACCACAAACCAAACTACGCACCATCGGCAACCGGGCATTCGGAGTTGCAGCCGCGCGCATGTGGAACAGTCTGCCACCCGTTGTCACTTCAGCCAGCTCACAACTGAAAACTTTTCTTGTCCAGAACTCATTTCCTTGGCTTTAGTTTTATTTTAATTGTATACCGTGTCCTTGAAGCGTTTTCGCTTAACGCCACGTTAATCTTTACGTTTAATAATAATAATAATAATCGTCATCGTCTGTCGTCCCAGCAGTGTCAGGCAATACTGGTATCTAGTTGCTTGCTGCCGACATTACCGTAACTGTCGTCATCATCGAGGCGAGCCCCATGATGGAGCATAGCCGCTTCCACTGTTCGTTGCCATTGTTCGAGATCCTGAGCTCATCTCCATGCCGTGTGCAGGTCTATGCTGAGTTCACTCAGATCTTTCTCGATGGTTCGTGTCTATGACTATCTGGGTCAGCCAGGAGGACGCCTCCAGTGGCTTGGTAACCCTGAAGTAACTGTGCGCAGTGCTCTCAAATGGTCCATCCGCACGTCTGACCTGGCGACGTGACCAGAGAGCCGCAGACATAGGTCATTGTGACATTACCACAACACTGTCAATCAACTAGCTGGTTGGATTGGATGACACATCCAACTCTTATCACTATCGTACTGTCTGTTAGTTCACAGCAACAAACGTCCGTGAACTAACCTGCTCTTACCACTCCATCACTGTCAACTCTTGCGAAACACGACAGTTAATTATCTTCACTATCACTACTCTCCTCTTTCATCACTCCTTTACTTCTTTATCCCATGTTACAAACTTACTCCTTCCACGTATTGTTCCCACCTTAGACTTTCCCCACCTGCCGGACCGATTCCTTCGATTTTGTGACTATTTAACAGTTTTCTTGCTCAAGAGCTGGTTACAACATGGTTACAACACATCCTGCAATGGTTTTTTGGCCTAGGGAAGGATGTACCTCTTTGAAAAAGTTCTTCGAAATGCAGAATTTCACTCTGGCAGAGACATTTAACATCAGTGGTGTGGAAAAGTGTGACATTCTCGAGGTAAAGGTCAAGGTAAAGGTAAATGTGGATTTGTATAGTGCCTTATCGTGAACCCACCTCACCACAGTAATTGCAACAAACATTTTTCACCGCCATGCATTTCAGCTATATTATGAATTATTATTATTACTAATAAGAATGGGTTTTTTACGCCTTTCCATCAATTTTATCGCCATAGATTTCTGACATGTTTCATAGCGACCAAAGCTGAAATGTGTGGCGGTGAAAAAATTTTCTTGCAATTGCTGTGGTGTTTGGCTCAAAAATTGGCCGGAATGATTGGACTGATAGCGATGATGTGCTGTTGACACACAGATGGCAAGTCATCAGGCAGCAGCAGCAGCAGCGAGGAGGAAGTGATTCGCTGTGTGTGCAACATCTACCGCGATGAAGGGAAGATGATTCAGTGTGAAAGATGCGAGGTCACTAGCAGTCCAGATATTGTCTGTGGTAATTTTGTTAAAGTCGTGTAGCACTGAAACACGTGGCTGGTTGTTGACTCGGTGTGTTGGAAGATTCGTGAACATGATGTACATACAGCACTGTAGACCAGTTACGTAATGTGTGCATGGCATGCACAGACAGCTGTTCGGTGCATCCCTAATTCGATATTTTGTGTAGAATATTTAATTTAATTCGATCATTGAACTTTATGTAATTGTGAAAAGTGCTACACTCAGTTATCTTATGCAGTCAGTTACCTTACAGAATGACAATTTCTGGTTAATGGTGCATTTCTACGAGCACAATCATCAGTATTTGCCAAGTAAATTAAGAGCTATAGCTTACTTGCAATAATACGACAACACAGCAACAGCAGCATAGAGTGCAATAATTGAATGAAATTAGATATTCTTTGTTACACAGCGTATCTAAGTAGGGGTATGCTGGAAACAACCGTCTGTACATGCCATGCATATATTAGGCAGACGGTTAGTAGGTGATATTGACGGCCTATGTAGGCAATAACTTTATGGCATTTTTATGTAAACATATGTTCACAAAAGACCGTAAGAGCTCAGCTGTTGCTGAGATCGCTCCACATTGTTGCACTACTGGGATAGCAAAACGATTAGGGTGGGTCAGCATTCGTGAAAAATTAAGAGAGATGTGTGCGTTGTTAGCAATCATATAATGTCAGAACTAGAATCTCTCGGCTACATTTATATTGCAGACACTGTGGCTGGAGCTTCAGTTCGTTTGGCGTACTTGGCTCTGAAATCTACAGTTTTGGGTGAAATGATGCGAGATAGTTGCCATTACCTGGTTAAAGGTCATTCACAGTCAGTAGTTTTTATAAGTTTCTGAGATGGGTGATGATATTGGAGACCGGACACACGTGACACACATTAATTACTCGGCCTGAGAAATGTCAGACCTTTCCACATGCTCAGAGCCCGCATAACAAAGTTCCAAAAATCCTTTCTAGCGTATTGTCTGGACAGCTACATGTAGTCTCTGAACTCTAATGAGACCGCTGTCATACTTTTTTTGTATTTCACATTTTGTGCATATTTTGTATTTGATTAGCTCTTTGTTGATTTTTACCGTACAATCCAGGACTCGAGCTGCAAAAAGAAATAAACCACTGATTGATCGATTTGACAATTTTACACATAATGTATGACTACCAAGCACCAAGCAAGTAATCAAAAATAGTCGCCAGAAGCATCAGATGTATAAGTAGCTGTCAGTGAATGCAATTATTATGGAAAGTCATCAGGTCAGTAATGTGTCAAGTCTATCTGGTAGTAGGTAGTGGACTAGTGAGCTGCTGGCGAGGATCTGTCTCTTAATGAATCTCGCCAGCGGCACTTCACTTCTGTCCCGCACTATGTCGATGAAAGCAACGATCAGAGAGGCTTCATAGTTTGCGTCGGAATATATCGTGCGAATGGTGCGTTTCTGTACTGCTTCAAGCATGCTGGACTGTGCGACGGTGAAACCAGTGTTCCAGACTGGACACGCATACTCAAGGACCTGTCACACTGTAGCTGTGTAGAAGTGAAGCGGAGTTCCGGCTCACTTTAACTGTTTCAGGAAGTGCAGGCTTGGCGCTGCATTTGCAATAATGGTGTCAACGTGTGTGGTCCACTTCAAGTCACTGGACACACGAACACCGAGCAACTTGAATGCAGTAAACTGAACCTGTGTAGATGTGCTTATAAAAATGCTTCTGTGGGTTAGTGTAGTTCTCCTTGAATGTCGTAAATGTGGTCCTTGAAAGTCCTTGAAAAGTCCGTGAATTTGACTTCAAAATCTGGGCAAGAACCCTTGAGTTAGTGTGAGAACATTGGTGAATAGTGGTCTTTTGCTTGTACACATCGTGTAGTTTTATGGCATGGTATAGCTTCATTTTTAACTCGGCTGGTTGAGCTTCATAGCATAACCATTCAAGAGATGTGTGTCTGTGTGTGTAGACTTGGCAGCATTGTGACTGCATGGCAGTGACTGATGTACAGCCATCATACCTCTGTGAAATCTGTCGACCGCGCTATGTCAGTAAAGTGAGTATCTCACTGACATGCTGTAGTTACAGTGTCTGAGGTGGCATACGGGCTGGCTCTGTGTCGTGCAGTTCACAGCAAGTGTGTCACATTGGGTTGAGTAAGGTTTAGTGTCCCACCAAACACATTATAGGTCATATAGGGGACATGTTTTTACAGTTCAAATGACCCAACCAACAGTGTCAATGAACTGAAGGAAGATAGGGTCCTGAGGATTAGGCTTCAGTCCCATCAGGTCCACTTCACCGTGTTAGAATATTATAACACGTGCAGTTGACAAAAAAAAACACAAAACA
>Ga0049105_1000264_pt1 | contig 15925 bp, 12 predicted proteins | sample WorMetvaBAHAMAS1_FD_61260 | JGI IMG/M metagenome (GOLD analysis project Ga0049105, IMG submission 61260) | Worm MetaG Olavius vacuus BAHAMAS.1 | ecosystem: Host-associated > Annelida > Digestive system > Unclassified | place: Germany: Marburg | collected 2013-04-09
CTGGTCTCCTTCTTTGTCTTCAGAATCAATATCCAGCTGCTGTTGATTTTCCGAGGGCTCTTGCTCATTTCTTTTCTTTCTTTGACATTCTTTGCTCTGCGCTTTCGCCATATTTTGATATTATAATGCTTACAATCTTCGAAGTGTACAGTTTAAATTTTAAATTTTTGAAAGTATTTATACTCGCCGCACGGACACCGTCTGTTACCGTACGGTCATCGTACGGTCATCATGTGGCGCCCGTACGATTGACATCACACCGTACGGAGACCGTGCGGTACCCTTACAGGCGCGGCGCGGTCTCCGTACGGGCGCCGTGCGGTTTGTTCACAAGCGCCGTACGACGGAATCCAGGAATTTCTTACGGGCGCCGCACGGCGTCTCGAGATATGTGACCGCGCAGGCTACGGTCGCCGTGGAATCGTAAGATGTCTAACAAAAACGAAAATCGCACGATTTCGCTGGTGACGAAATTATCTTACGGCGCCCGTAGCATTTGTGACTGAGGCGTAACCCTAATGGTAATCATAAGCAGTAACCCTAACCTACCAACCCTACTAACTCTACTACTAAGTACCATTGTGAATTTGTCAACCTAAAACAGCATATTTGCCATATCCTGATGCATGTCTCATTGTCTGCAACTGAATGTCAGAAGACTGAGGATATCTGAGTCGGATCGAGGTCCAGTCTGGCTAAGCTGTCCAACTGGGACTGTTCCGCCCAGATCGGCACCTCCACAATCCAACCGTCGACCATGTGTCATCTTCCCCAGATCTGTTGTCGTATCAGCAGCAAAGTTATGACTTATCTCATCCTCGCACTGATAATGTGAGATTGGAGTACAGCAATTCGGTGCTAGCAGTAGCCGGTCTACCACTCACTACTGTTGCACCATTGCAGAACGTGCAAACAGAACACTGCTGCGCACCTGATTTTTCAGTTGGGTACTCAAGATCATGTGCATGTCACGGCCCACCTCCTTGAGTTACATTGGCTGCCGGTCTGCTGGCAGGGCCAGTTTACGCTGTGCTGTCTCGTGCATTCACTTTTCTACAGGAAGTTACCGGACTGTCTTTCAAACGTTGTGAGTCCCGTCGACTGCTGACGTCCACGTCGCGGTCTTTAATCTCTGTCATCATCGGACTTTTCTCTGCACCGCACCAAGTTCAGTGAGCGTGCCTTTATGTACACCGGCCCATCTGCATCGAACTCACTGCCAAAGCTGTCACTCATCCTGGACTTTTCAGACAGCGACTCAAGACACACTTTTTAGTTTGGCTTACTGAGTTTTCTGACGATAAGTATGAGACTGCAATGCACCTGACCAGTTATTGTAATAGGTGCCATATAAATACTTGTATGATGATGATGATGGTGATGATGATGAAAATGATAAAATGTCTTACATGTAAAGATACACCTGAACCAACGGAAATTGAAATCAGTTTGCCGCAATTTACTGGTAACGTATACCCATTGCCACTTTGGTACTGCAAGCAGGCTTGAACAGCGTCGCCTGCCTTGCCCACATACTTTAGCATGACAATTTTGCGTTTACATGTAGACCTATTTTTCTAGAAGTTTACGACTGTTATTTTTTGTGTTAGTCATACTGGAAGTAATTTAAGCAAGCTGCATATCTTGATATGGATCTTGTTCAAAATCAGTCGAAGAATCAATCACTACATGTGTTGAATAAAACATGCACAGTAAAAACAACAGATTGCACAGTAATTCTAGTGCTGAACAGACGAGGTACAGAACAGCCGCATTTACAGTGTTTTGTCCAATACATTTGATTTATTAGTCGTAGTGGCATTTCCAGTTGTTATTGCTGTTATTCCAGGCTGCTGTTGACAAAATGAAGAATGGTGGATGTCCCATCTGCCACCGCTACTTTCTAGTGTTCTATATTCTTCGTGAGCGTGGATTGATTGACCTCGTGGTAACGACGTTCCTACCCGAGAGTCCGCCAAAAGAGGTGCTGCAGTTCAGTAACGGCAAGCACTACCCGCTAGTGAAGGTTCACAGTGGGACGGACTCGCGAGGCCAGGACATCACCGGTCTGGAATGTGATACCGTCGACGAGATCGAAGCGCTGCTGGAACGTTTTGACTGCGACGACATGCGCTCGCGCAAGGAGTCACGTGCCGAAGCAGTTGCCGAGGTGTCATTTGAAGACCTGTACATGGTGAGTGCGTGGAAACGTACGTTTAAAGTCAGTGTTGGCAGTTTTATCGGACACAGTAAGTATATGTGACATGTCATGGCTGTTCTTGGTCTTTTCCTCCGTTGTCCCACTGTTGTCCCTTGCATTTTGTATGTATGTGTGTACGTGAATAAGAAGTAAGTAAGACATTGGTACAGCGAGGATTTATGCCGCGGGGGCGGGTGCACTGAGAGGTGTAGTCAAGGCTGGAAGTGATAAAAAGAAATGTCATTATGAACCTTTGACACTTTCAGTCCTCTGTTGTAGCCTAATATTGTGATGACCTTTCTTTAGTCGTCATCCTCTTACATATGTCACATTAAGCGACTAAGAAGTTTCTCAGTTGCGGTCCGAGAATTTGGAACAGTCTGCCCGCCTCACTGCGGCAGTCTGACATTGAATTTGGACACTTTGAACAACTTTTAAAGGCATTTCTGTTTGGCAAGACCGTGGTGCATTAGTGAAACTTTGATTTCAATATATAAGTTTATTTACTTGCTTACTTACTTACTTACTTACTTACTTACTTACTTAGTCGTACAAACTGCTACAAGGGTAGTACAAACTACCTCCCTAAATTCAGCTCCCCCCCTCCAAAAAAATCCCCCAAATTTTTTGAGTTGTTGCCCTGGAGGGTGCACCTGCAACCCTACAAAGGGCCTGCATCCCCTCCCACCCAGCTGAGCCATGAAGTGAGATAACTTACCCACAGTGCCTAAAACCAAAAATGCACTATGTGCCACAGCTTTAATGTTGCAAATGTACTTTCTTCAGATGTCTCTAGCATGTAGAACCAAATGCAACGGGGAAGCTGAGCGTCATCTTTGTTCACAATTGGCAGACTGTCAATAGCAAATGACGTGACACGTCTGTCATCCAGCAACTGACCTGTCACCCAGCTCAGTTATGGTCCATGGCACGACTCGTGACAGTGTAAAGTTATTGGCAGATAGCACTTGCCTCGTGATGCTAACTGGTACTGGTAACTTACTGGGTCTGGCTGTACCTGTCTCAGGCTTTTCGTCTTGGCAAACACCAGTCTTCCTGTAACTGCTGTGTCAACCGACAGGACTTGTAGATTAGTTGTCTGTGAAGAATTCAGTCTGACAGTTTCCTCTGTTCTCGGGATAGCTACTGAAACAGGCTAAGGATGCTGCATCAGCATCTTTCTGTGATGTCAAAAAATTATATATCGTAAGTAAGTAAGTAATTAAGATAATTAATTAAGCGCAGAGAATCATGCGTCACGCTGCGCTGTGATTTCTCAAATCCCAAATAAATGGTTTTTTAGATATCGCCTAAACTGTCCGTAGCTAGAGATCTGCCGCAGACTTATCCGCAAACTGTTCCACAAACGAGGCCCTGTGGATATGTAGATTTCTTCTCATAAAATCCATGCAGATTTGAACATGGATGTGATCTCATTGAAAATCAGAAGTAAAAATATGTTAACTGTTTTCATTATTTTTTCATGAATATTCATAGAAGTAATTTTGTTGTGTTGTGGAGTTGATAGTTGCTTAGAAGTTGTATACTACTTGCATAGATTCCTGGAATATTTATCAAAGTGGTTTGGCAACGTAATCTGCCAGAAATATGTGAAGTTTTGCTGTAATTGGATTTGCATTTTATCAGATCAGCATTTTGCATTGTAAAATGTGCAAGCTGTTAATTGACTCGGTTTCTGGGATATAATTGCTGTTGAACTTGCACTATGTGATTAAGTGTCATTGTGCTGTGTCAGAAATTCAGCCAGTACCTGAAGGTCGGTGGAGACTCGTCGGCCTTGGTGAGAATACTGGAGAAGATTGAGGGTCACCTGCGTGACAGTGGAACAAGGTTCATGAATGGAGATGCTCTGACCCGTGCTGACTGCTACCTGCTGCCCAGCATGCAGCATATACGCGTCGCTGGCAAGGTCTGCTGCCGTCATATTCATGCTTTATTGCACCAAAACGTTGCGCACAAGACATACATATTAAAAATAAAATTCAGTCACACAGTTCACAAAAAAGCCTAAATCGTACATACGTTGACATGATACCCCATACTGGGAGTTTGTCGACTACACTCCAGATCCACAGACTACGTTGATAGACTCTTAAATAACCAACGTTCAATGCTTTCATAGCAAGACATTTACCAGATTGACTGTTTAATTCTGGTGCATGTTTGTGTCTGCCATACATGCCATATCTCGCAGTGTATTCTATTAATTGTTTTTATTTATGTAGGCCTGCTTCTGAGCAAACTGATAAATGGATAAATACTGTTGCTCTAAAATTGGAAGGAGCCTGCTTGCAGAAGGTGTGACTGCTCACAGATGGGCAAATTCACATAATATCACCATCTCTGGTCGTCGTCATCCAGGCGGCTAGTGATCCAACGTACCCATTGACCAGCTTTCAGTGATTGTGTATTACCAGTGGCTGGTAGCTGCCTCGGGAACAGTTTGTCATGAAGCATCACATCAGCTCAAATGTTGCTACTTTCCTAAACAACTCGGAACGTACCTTTCTTCCTGTTTGTCTTTTTCCTTTATAGCTGTTTCCAGTTGCTGAGCTGTTCTGTAGTACGCCATGTGTAGTGGTACATCGAACAACTCAAAATAACAATTTGACAGCTGTCACATTATACTCAAGAACCATCTGTTCAGACAGTCTTAACCTGATGCCACCAGTGCCTCTGTATCTACGGACTTTATGGCGCTTTACAAATGCTGTTATTATTATTATTTTATACCCTCGGGTGTAAAATTCCCGAGGGTTAAAAGCAAAGTTAAAAGTAAACGAAAAGCTGAAGTGGTCGCTCCTCGTTGCTAGAGAAACTGTTGTAGAGCAAGAACGAGTTAAAGCGCTGAATAGTGATCGAAATGCGCTGGAAAAGAAAGCTGGGCTCTCGTTTGTCTCCGCTATGTTGCGGCCCAGCTCCAAAAAGAAAGCGATCGATGACTGATTCACCGGGCCAAGTGTCTCTGCTGCGATTAGTTGAAACAGGCGACCTGTCTGTGCCAAAAGATTGTATTTGGCTATCTTCCGACCAGCCGCCTGTTCAGCTGCTGCACCACCTGAGCGAGCGGTTGCGCTCACATAAGAATCCACTATTATTATTATTACTATAATGTAATACTGCATGGTTGATGTGTGTGGCTGATAGGCGTACAAAGACTTTGAGATTCCAACGGAGCTGACGGCAATCTGGCGCTACTTAAAGAACGCGTACTCGACTGATGCGTTCCTGGAGTCGTGTCCGGCCGACCGTGAGATAATCACACACTATGCAGTGAAGGCCGCGGCGGCCACCACCGCTATGCCTCGTAAGTCTCAGCTGATGGGCGAAGATCGCACTCTGAGCATTCCTGACGTCACGCTGACGGATGGCAACGGATACGATGATTGACCGCGTAATGACCAGGGTGACCACGTGCCTCGGAAACATGGTGAAGCACAGAATTCAAAGAGGTCGAGGGAATATGGTTGCAGAATTGCAGACAAGTTGGGGAAAATTTAAGTTGTAAAAATATCGGTGGTTGGTTCGGCAGTCGTTTGTTTGATGACATGTTATTGCTTAATAAACTATAAAACTGTTGTATACATAATGCCATTTGTCGCTAACAGTGGATGCGGGTAGTCTGTGAATTCTGAGCAGTGTGGACGGAGATTGGTCACCCGGGCAGCTGTGCTGTGGAGTTTGACACCACGGAACTGGTCATGCAGACTTTCTTGTAATCGTCAGGTGTTAATTTTTGATGCTGTTTAATTGAAACTCGTAATGATTATGTGAAATTGGCCGCACGTGTCTGGTTGTGATTGACATTTGCAGAGCTGTCTGTGTGTTAATTAACTGTGCCTGATGAGAATCATGTAGTGAGCAGTGACTCCAGGGTGGCCACCCACCGGGAAAACCCGCGGGAAAGTCGGTGAATTTTAAAGTGGCTGGCGAAAATTCAAGGAAAGTGTTTTCTTGCTTGAGAAGTAGTGACTCGGCGTAATGAGAAACAGTAATGTCACTGTACGTAGAATGCAGCAGAGTGTCAATACGTGCATCATGATACGTTCAAGACTACAGCTATCACATACTTATTGTTTGTCTTCGAAATGACCTGTTATGCATCAAGTTGGTGTAAAACCCTATTAATTCGTACTTGTGTATGTAAATATATTGGGTAAAAAGACGTATTTGTATTGGTAATGACATAGACATAGGTTGAATTAACTAGGAATCTGATATGAACTGGATGGTAGAGATGGGCCGAATGTTATAATCTGACATTCGGCCCATCTCTACTGGATGGTGGCCACTCTGTGATTTGTGTCCAATAAATTACACGTATTGTATCTATCTGCAGTCGTCTGTGTTCAGTTTTCACCAGTGAAAGCTGTTTAAGTTTGCCTTCAGTCGGCGAATATTTACCGTCATTTATGTATTATACATTAAAGTCAGCTACCATTAGTCATATGTATTCAAGTCAATTTGATTCGTTAATTAATTGTCGGTTAAGTTGCAAACAGTGGAGTATGATTTTTCCAGTCCTTCATATTCATTTGGTGACTGTTTGATTCCAGTTTATTATGCATGTTTAAGACGCTTTTTTTCAGTCATTGTCTTCCAGGCCAAATTATTGTTGCAATGTGACAGATTTTTGTAGCCATTAAGTAGCATTGATGCGATATTTGTTTCCAAGTCTAGATGTACCGACTGTGGCATTTTTTTGCATTAGTTTAAGCTATCTGCACTGAGTTTTGCATTTTGATGGCATGCCATGTGGTTCAACTGTGTTTTAATGCTTGATTGTTTCATTGTCACTGACGACGGTGACGTTCTCTGGCTGTGAAGATGCCTGCTGTCAGGCTGTATATTCACGTACGTACTCACTGAGATGAGAAGAAAATGAGTTTCCAGATCACTAATGTACTACTTTGCCACTGATTTGATGCATCTTCACAGCAAGAGAACGTCACCGCCGTTTGGCTGCTCGCACTTATACTTTTTTAATTGACACAGACAGGTGTCAGCGGCCCTGAAGTTATGTTCAAGACTTGCATCGCGATGAAATTCGTGGATGATGATTATGTGAGTAAGCTCTATTGCAGTGCAGTTAATGCCTTATGTTGTGTGCCATATTTTCATGCATTTGCTACATAGCAAGTTTACAGTGGTCGGTGGCAATTACAGTGATTGACTGCCTCGAAGAACCCTTTGTCTCGGATTTTGTACTGCAGTGTTTGAGTTGTATTACTGTGTTTGGAATTGTGGTCAGAATCCGTGATGACTTTCAGTGGAATGTCGATATTCGGATGGCAAACTGCAGTGACTATGTACTCTGCACAGTGCTTTACCTTGGTTGAATAGCAGTGTACTTATATTCAATAGCAGTGTACTGTGAACCCTGTATATCCACTATCAGTGTACTGTGAACCCAGTATATCCAACTTCTGCAGTTCATGTTGGTGCTGAAGAAGGTGCTTTTTACCGTGTAACCAAAATTTTAGGAAATTTTTCGTATGTAATCTGGGATTATCACCAAAAATTATGTTACTTCCAGTGCAGTTTGCAGAAGCCGCATGTATTAATAAGACCCTCGTGTCTTGGCAATGTCATACTTGCTGATTTCAACGATGTCTGACGTTGCTTTCTGTGTTGCTGTTTGTGCTGTGCTGGTCGTGTTACATTATCGTATCTGTCTGTGTGTAACGTCAAGTTTCCTTTTGATGATTTGACATCCTGTCATCCGTTCAGCTGACTTACTTTGGCGTGCTTACGGTGAACAGTTGTTGTAGTTAAGAATTATTAATTAATTAGTTAGTCGTTAAAATTGTAATGATTAAAATTACTGTAATGATTAATCACAAATATCCACCGGTGTGATGGTGGAAGATGAGTGAACATTTGATTCACAGTTTGGCGTCGCCGGCAGAGAATGTCCTTTGAATACAGCAAGTTCAGTACCATGTGAAAGACCATTTGATGCAGCTGATCAGTGGTTACATTGTAAACAGAAACTATTGCTTTCTTGGTCCATACAGGATCACACTGATCTCAGGGTGTGGCGTCCCTGCCCCATAAATGTCAGCCTCCCCTATCCTCCGCTAGACAACATCCAAGTTATGGTGATTGTCTGGAGGTTAAGAGTGAATATTATCAGAACTGCTTCGTGTTGGGTTGTGTGACATAATGTTCACAGTCAGCAGCACACTCATATGAGCAGTTCTTACAGGTCCAGCAGATTAGGTTTGTCACACTGAGACCCTTACGCCATGCATAGAGGCGGTTGCCTAGAGTTGTATTACTGTAACATGATGGAGTGGTCCTGGTGTGATTCAAGCCTTATCTGCAAGACCAACTAGTTCTCTTCAGTGCTTTGACACTGTTGGTTTGGTGATATGACCTGTAAAAATCGTCCCCGATATGACCTATAATGTGTTTGGTGGGATGTTAAACCTTGCTTAGTCAATCAATCCTTATACTGTCAACGTAGTTGTTTGCCTGTGAGACTGGGTACAAGAAGATGTTGAATGAATTTAATTGTTATCATTTGAAAGTAATTATCAGTTTTTAGTTTCTTCACATTTTGATTATTACATATGTAACCACAGTTAACTGTGAGTAAATAACTCATGTTGAAGAAGTTAACTATTTTAAACGTTTAATCATTTACGTCACTCATCGTAATGATAGCAGGTTGTATCTGACCAGCCGTCAACAGACACACGATGCTTTGAGCAGTTATTTACAAGCATGTGAGTGATACTGGAATAACTGGATTGCTGGATAGTTGTGTCTTTATTCCGCTTCTGCATTTGCAATCTGTGGTTTCCGTTTGTGCGTGTCTTTGAAGGTGACACGTTTTGGTCTCATGCATCCTGCTTTGAAGTCCGGTTATAATCTGTTTGTATGTATTGTAAATGCTGCTGTGTCAAACCAAAGTCACTAGGTGCCAGGGCTGCTACAGGCAGATCCGCACCAGTCAAACTTATAGTCATTCCGATACAGAGGCCACTTAGTCTAGGCCGATTGCACTTCTGGTCTTGAAGTTTGTTTTTAAAGTGTTTTTTTTGCATATTTCTGTTTTGACGTGTGTGAGTTTGGTCATCAGTAAACACAGTGCTAAGTCAATTGCCTGGAATCTCTGATCTCTGAAATGAGTCGTTATGTGTTGAATGGGACAGTACACTCAGTCAACTGAACCAGATTATGCCATGTAGTAAGATGTCTTCTAGTCTCTGGACTCTCGAGGGCTGACGTAGATGTGGTTTCGTGTTGGAATGGACTTGATCTGTTAACTGGCTGGATGTTGCAGGAGGTGACTAAATTGTGGTTAATTTGATTTTGTGATTTTTAATTCTTTTTTTCGGTTATTGATGTTTACCGGAGGTAGCTGTAAATTTAGTATGTCAGTACCATGGCCAGGTGATTGTCTGGCAAAATCATTCGAAGGAGATCTTTCGGGAGAGGTTGGAGAGTATCTTCACCAAAACCAGGTCAAGGAGATGTGGTTGGACTACTGAAATATTTTGATGTGATTTATATTGTTTATTAGTTGCAAAGTTCTCAATCTGTGTTCGCTGTGTAAGCATGATTGATATAACCTGTTTGTGTTGAAAGTGCCATTAACACCACCCAATATTCCGTTTGTGCTGGTTAATTAGTAAGGTTATGGCTGTGGATGGTGCTGTTGTATCACCGAGTATTGTAATGTATCAACATGCCAAATGCTGGACAGTTCCTGACTAGAAATGGTTTATTGTAAACCATATGCAGTAATTAATACATTTTGCAGTTTTCATCAATTGGCTGTTTAAATTGAAACAGGTTTTCTAGTGATTGCAGGCAATGCAATGTATGTGTCTGAAAGTAATTAATATTGTCTGTAATTAGCAGAATTCTGATCATTCGATATATTGCTTTTGTCTTTGGTCATTCTGCTACTGTACATTAAATGTGATGCATTCCCGCATGAGTAAATTGAGTATTATTACTATTATGTGCATTCCTGTCAGAATAAGTGCATATTTTGCGGTCGGTAGAAACATGATTGCTTAATGAAGACTGCCTGGTGTCTGCTGACTCCGTTATTGTGACTTTGTGTATAGTGTGTGGCATTGTATGTTTACCGTATTGTGCTAGCACTGTGTCGCAGTATTTCATTTTGCTAAGGTCTCTCAGTTGTGTTGCTGGTGTCAGAATGTTGAAAACCATTATCAGCAAGTTTGGAGGATGTGTTGCCACATCCCGTAATGTAAATGTAAGTTTAGATATCAATTTATATTGACATTGATTGATATGTGACTGTCGTAATTGGAAGTGATTGAGTCAGAAGGTGGCGGAATTTAGTTTCCCTACAGACGTGGAAGGCGGGGGAGGGGGCGACAAGGATGCAGATGCCATCTCCGCGAGTTGAAATATAATTTAGTATTGATGCTTTTGCAAATTATAGTTGTTTTAAACTTAGCGTGCATTTTATGTCGATGTTTTGCTGTTCCTCGTGCCGCTGAACAGCTGTTTAGTCAAGATTATCGTCGCTGTTGCACTGGCTTTTTCATTATGGCATGTGAATGTGAGCATGCAGTACTTCGTAGCAAGACGTTCATATGTAGTTCTGTAAGCCTTATTGAATGATTGACGTGTTCTGCGAGTCTGTGTAATGATGCAGTAATGCTGTTCTGTGCTTTGCTCTGTCAGTTGCTAGCGCTCGTCGTTAAAGCACTTCGTCGCAGACATTGATTGACATAAAGACAGCGTCATTTAGTTTTGGTATTATTATTGCTAACAAATGCCTTGATTGATCCTCGCACTTTGCATCGTTTAATTTTTTGCGGCGTAAAAACGTCTAGTCCTTCTCGATCAGTTTGTGAGCGGTTTGGTTGAGCAGAACTGCAAAAGGAATGCGAGACTCGGTAAATTATGAGGCAACGAGCAAAATAAGTCAGTGTCAATGTCAATAGTAGATTTCTATAGCGCATAATCGCGAAGCCCCTAATGCGCTGAGTATACGCTAGTAGAAAGACAAGAGAAGAGTTTCCAGTTTTCGAGTCGTAGGACGGTAGACTTCGCTTCGCGTCACTTAGTTTGCGTGTGTTGCTTCTTGAATTCAGTGTAAGAAACGGATGGAATACCAGTCGCTTATCCACGTCAATGTTGCCTGCTTGTTGGATAGCTCAGCCGTCTCGTCATGGGTGAGTGAGTGAGTAGGTTCTTAACGGCACCATCGGCACAAAGTAGGCTATTCGGTGCCACTCCATGTTAAAACCAAGAAAATAAGTTAATTAAATTAAAAGAAAATAACAAGAAAATAATCTCAGCAACATAGGCGCCGCAGGCATGGGAAAGGGTGGAACTTCCCCCCCCCCCGCCCTGGAAATGCTGTAAAGTGTGTTGTGCATTAGTAGTCGCACCAAAATGCTCAGTAGACGAATTATTTATGCATTATTTTCACAACCTGTCGTCATCTTCTGGGGCCTCCACCGGGGCTACATCCCTGGGACTCCACTGGGGGACTTTCTTCCACAGATCCCTAATTTGCCCACCCCTGGAAAGAATCCTGCGGGCATGACTGAAACGTACTGGTATTAGAAGTGAAGTTAGTGCGCTGCGGTGACGGTGAACATGACAGTCTGCAGCTGCTTGATCACACCTGACAATTTGTTTGCATTCCGGCTTGCCGAGATCAGTACGACAATTTACACAGCGCGATAGTCAGTAACGCATTAACACCGCTTCCGCATGGGCCCTGGCGCTCTTTGTAATCTTGAGACGACCTATTCGTACTGTGCGCAGCGGGTTTTGATGATGGTGCAGTGAATCAGTCATTGGCTCCAGTGCTGTTGTCAGTGCCGCTGTCAAGACACGGTTTGTAAGTAACCCTGAGCGGCTGTGGAATACGTTGAAATTGAATTGCTTCAAAGTAAAAGTAAAGTAAAGTAGTTTCTTTATTAAGGTCTGACAAACGCAAACCATGACATCAACATACATACAAATACAATGTACAACTAGCTGTCACGCAGGACAGCAATGGTATGCCTATACTGTCACGGAGGACAGCAACAACCAGGTACCAGGTATAGCCCAGACGGCTGCCAGAAACAGACGGCGCCAAGGTGCCGTTTGGAGCTGGCGGCTGAAGAAACCCACCTCCACAGTCTTCAAGAAATACTTCAAACATGTGTCGCTGTCCGTTAGCTTTTGCTTACGGCGCGTTTAAATTAGGCGTTACTACTACTACTACTATTAACTGCTTGTAAAATAAACAATATTACATTTCTTTTCAGTGTCGTTATATAAGTTTCTGTGGGCCCTATCCTTAGAGGCCGTAGCGCACGTGCGCTGTATGCGTCGTGGAATAATCGGAGGCGCTGTGCAACAGGTGTGTGCCGTAGGCTAGGTGCTCGTGAAAGTCGTCGAACCGGTCTCATAGGCTCTGTACGCACGTCTCAAACGAGTCATAGATCACGACTGCTCGATTCGCGCTTTGATCTGCCGACTATACGCACATGCTGATCGCTTGAGATCGTGATAGAACTTCCTGCCACGAAGTGCCCGTTTATTTATTTATAATCATGTCGTTCACGAAGTACAAGTAGGCAGGACACAAGCTTGCTAAATAATACACAATGTTAATGTCGACGTAAATTTATACAGCGCATAAACGTAAAACTTCTAATGCGCTAGTACGAAGCGAACGTAATTGTTTTCAAAGGTTGTCTGAATTTGTCTCTGCCAACACCAGAATCGCGCAAGTAGTCCGGCAAAGAATTCCACACCGACGGACCAAACATAGAGAAAGCCCGTCGGGCGGTGGTGACTAGAAGTCGTCGGCTGGCAGGTCGGAGTTGTTGCCGTGATGCGACGCTAGAGGTCGGATGGCAGAAATCCATCAGGTACTGTGGAGCTTGGCCGTGCATGCAGCTGTACATCATGATGCTCAGCTTGTATGCGACTCGCTCAGGTACATCGAGCCAGTGTAGTTGGTGTGCAGGAGCCGCGACAAGCTGCGGTCATTAAAACTAATTGCGTTCCTAGACGGTTAGGTCGAGTGTACCAACCAACAGTATCATCTAGAACTGCTGATTTTTTTTAACGCTAAACGCTACTCATCCGTAAAATGCTTAGTAATATGATCAACATTAACACATCAGTCAACTGTCTTGTCTGTCTCTGCCGCACTTGTGATACGCGCGTAAACGGTTCTTGATATTGAAATATGTTTTGCACCGTACAATAGAACGATGTCTGTAGTTTCTTGAAGCCAAATTTCGCTGTGGTGACCGTGAATTATCTTGAACAGCATAAGTTGTGATTTTACATTATTTCACCTGAATGAATGAATGAATGAATGAATGAATGAATGAATTAAAGTGCGTTCGAAAACCAACTTAGAGCCGGCTTAGTCTAACACACCGTACAAACAAATCCAGCCGCTGAGCAGAATAAAAACATTTATTGGTCCGCTGGAATTAGACCGGTAGGAAAGAAAAAGGTCTATGGAGGAAATGATTTGCCGAAAAGCCAAGTGTTAAGTTCAGAATGAAAGACTGAACGAGTAAGAGAAGATGCAAGTGGTGATAGTGAAGATGGTGAAGAAGATGATGATGAACTGCCACGTGTAATAAGTGAAAGTGAAGGAGACAGTATCTGACGAGGCTCGCGAAGATCAGTTGAGAGATCGTTCCATAGACAAGGTGCAGCATACCTAAAAGAGCGATTTGTGATTTTCAAAGAGGAGCGGGTAGAGGTGGACGAGCAAGAGTGACCATAGATAAAGAACGTGTGTTATGACAAGGTTGAACAGAAATCAAGTTGTGGAGATATTGAAGTTGGTTTGTTGTGAGAACCTTATATGTCAGAGAAAGCAGTTTATATTTGATGCGTTATTTTGAGCCAGTGTAGAGATTTAAGAACAAGAGTGATGTGAGACGATTTTGACGTTTTGGTGACAGCACGAGCAAGAGAGTTCTGGAAGTTCTGGAGTCTTTTTATCTGAGACTGTGGAAGGTTATAGTACAGTGAGTTGCAGTAGTCAAGTTTAGAATGAACGATATAGAACGCGTTATAGAAGAGACACCTACTGAAAGCACATCACCGTTAGTTAACTTCGGAGATAACAACAGACAGTTATAACAGAAAGTAGATAATAGAGTTGCATTAAACGAAACTACTGTGATCACGGCGTCCTCGGAAGCTACTCATCGCATTCTCACAAAAGACTCTTATCCATCGTTAATCCGCTTTTCGTCACATTTTCTACAAACTACACTATATGTAGCACTGTGGCAGTCTCAGGAGGAGCGAAGCTAATCCGGCTGTACAGTGTCTGTGGCGTCCAACATGAAACGAAAGCTTTTAGGAGACTATGAAAAGCATGAAATGAAAGTGCAGTGATTTAAAGTGCGTTCGAAAACCGACAAGGAGCCGGCTAAGGCTTAGTTTAACACACCATGCAAACAAATCCAGCTATTGAGCAGAGTAAAATCATTAGATGGCACCTAAACGTCATTCGTCGGTCATATAGACTTTCCGTTCACCTTCGCGATCAGTAGGTCTACCACTCGCGATAATTTATTAACTTAACGTGTGTAAATATTCATCATTCAATTGCCCGCACTTTATTCATCGTATGCGTTTGTGCTAATATCAGTCTTGTGTTTTGGAGTTATATTTTTCTTTATTGCGGCTTGCAGTCGCCCCGACCGAACTCTATCGTCAATTCCTTCGCTGCAGGCACCGACCTAAGGTCAGCTAATCACAATGAAAGACTGCAAAGTACGCGCGATTGTGGGACAATTATTTGCCCGGACATTTCACTTCCGTCACTATCCCCCCTCCGGATATTCTCCCCCGGACAAATATCCCCCTGGGACATTATTCCCTCTTCCCCATTCTACTTTCGCTAAGATTAAAGGTAATATTAAAACTGAAAACTGTTCTTGATGTTCACCTGTTCCGGCTAGTTGCGTCGAAAATTTCACGCTTTCGATCAACGTTCGGCCTGAGCAGCCCTGTTGCTGCTCGCCCAAAACACGGATATGGGGGGCTTAAGCCTGGCCGTAACATTTCTCACTTGCCACATGCTACACGGGAATAAATTTATTTAGGCATACGACTGCTGATAACTATAATGTAAGGTATGTCTGAGAATGGCTTTAAGTTCATATCTACTGTCCATATCATGCAGATTGCCGATAATGCCAATATAAGGAAGTCACCCGTCCCAATGTAATCTGGCGTAGAAATCTTCAGCGCGGGTCGGGTATGGTAAGGGTAAGCATCATCGACTACGGGTACTGGTCGCGTAGCTGAAATGGTCAACCCGCACATCTCTACGGGGGCGGCCGACAAGCAGCTCGAACCACCTCGGCGGAAAGAACTCGCCGCCACTGGTTGTAAGTAAGTAAGTAAGAGAGCTTCTACGGCGCAATAATCAAAAAGTCGCCATGCGCCGTTGCTGACTAAATCACTAAAACCTAAAGAGATACGATTTCAGCATGTTTCTGAATAGTCCAAAGCTGATATCCGCGTGTTGCAGTTCTGGTAGCAGATGGTTCCAGATTCTAGGTCCGACAACAGCTGAAAAGTCTTCACTTAGCATACATATGTATCGTAAATGTCCACAACCACATCAACGACTCAACGTCAAAAACGCCCTCTATACAAAGCGTTATTTTATCGATTATTAATTACTAGTGTTGTTATTCGAATGGTAAACGATATCACAGA
>Ga0049105_1000265_pt1 | contig 15921 bp, 13 predicted proteins | sample WorMetvaBAHAMAS1_FD_61260 | JGI IMG/M metagenome (GOLD analysis project Ga0049105, IMG submission 61260) | Worm MetaG Olavius vacuus BAHAMAS.1 | ecosystem: Host-associated > Annelida > Digestive system > Unclassified | place: Germany: Marburg | collected 2013-04-09
AAGACTCATCTCTTCAGCCGCAGTTTTCGTTGACTAGGCCTATATTGTTGTGCCTGCGAAGTGACACTCGTCATTACGGACACTTTAATCGCTGTTTTTACTTACTTACTTACTTACTTAACCACACAGTAGGCTGTCACGCAGGACAGCAACGAGAAGTCAGACGCGGCCCGTGTGTAACAAGGGGATCACACAGTTTTACCTGCCACCCACATACGGACCATAGTGTCTGTACTCCCCAGTCGCAAGGCAACCGCCTGGTAACAAGTTACACTGCTTGGTGACATAGGCACATAGGCGTGAGAAACTTGCCCAGAGTTTTTATGCCGTGGTGCCCGGCCGAGACTCGAACCTTTTGATCGCAAGTCCGACACTCTACCGCAACGCCACGACGCCACCTTGCGGGCGATCAGTTTGAGATTGTACTCAGAATCGAGTTTATCAGTGAACAGAAAATGTGACAGTCTGATAGTTATTGTCAATAACCCGCTCAATGACAGCTACTTCCGCTAGCTCAATAGATCTAGTTAACAGTAAACAGTTGCTACACGTAACTGCAATATAAATATTTCAACGATTGTAAAGCTCGGCTGGCTGAGCTAATAGCATAGCTGGTTTAAAGCTGCATGTGTGTATGTGATGTCACCTCCGCTCCGTCCCTGTCAACCTTCCGGCGCCATTTGAAGACACACTTATTCCGCTGCTGTTACAACACTCTCTGATTCTGCGCCTAGTGACTCTTTCGACTTATAGGCGCTATATAAATGAATGTATCTATCTATCTATCTATCTGCTTACTTACTCTGACTATAGTGGTCCTCGTAGTGGCGCGTTGCTGCTTAGCCACTCTAAAAATTTCTGTGATGATGATGATGATGTGTTAACCACGGTGGCACAAATCATAACCGCTGCACGTGGACACTTGTGATCATGCAAGCACAGACCTACTGATGAACTCTGATTACATGCCAATAGGTCAGTCTGACCTAGTTTACTGAGTATATAGGTCACAGCCCTCATGCCAGCTGATCGTCACGAAAACACTACCCACTAAAATGGTGATCATTAAGATAATCTTTACAGTTGCACACTCAAGTTGTACTATTGCGAACAGCTGAAACACATTTATATTTACAAAAGCATATTTTCCAAGACAGACTTTCTTAACATTGCTAGGCCTATAACGAGACAGAAATTCGACAGTACTGTTTCAGCAGAGTTTATTTCCTACAGTCAGCAGTTTTTAAAAACTCTGTCTCTCAGCAACGACATTAATGTCAGATAGTAGTTCAGCGAGTTTGCAATGTCGGCTGCGCGTCGTGTCTGGCCAGCTGCACCGAGGAGGCATCTTGCGGCAACAAATAAACTAATTTTCGACAGCCGGCAGCCGTCCAAGACACTCGATGTTAATAGAATCACTTGTCAAGTCAGCACTTGTCCAGCTGGGAGTCACTGGCTTGGAAACAAGACGCTGTATACAGTTCAGGCCAAAAATGCACTGTGTCCGGATGAAAAGTGGTGGACCGCAAAATTAGCTGTCATAATTTAACAAAAAACTTGTCAGTTTCGTCTGAAATTTTAGACACACGAACGATAAGACGAATCAACAAGAACTGAGTTAGTAACTGCGTAAATAAGTAAGTAACTAAGTATCTACTGTTGAACAGTTTTTTGTCAAATTTTGTGAATTCTGTAAGTCTGTCGCTGTCGCAGTCCCAACTTACTCCCTGTCCAGTTATGTTATCATGGAACGAACCGATACTGAGTTTAAGTATGTAGTCAACAACTGCCCATCACTGACAAACGGCGATGGGTCCATGCGTGGAATTTGGACGTTTTTGCACTGTTCTACGTAAGTAAGTAAGTAAGTAAGTAAGTAAGCTGGTCGACTACAGCCTAAACCTATGTCCTTTCACTGCATGCTTGAAATGTCTGTCATTCATTCAATGCGGTCGTTTCTGGGTGATAAGTAAGGAAATTCTCATATCTTTGCGACATAACCCTGCAGTCGTGTCCATAACAGCGGAATCGGTTTCCTCTTGCTGCGAAACTTCTCAGAAGCGACATTCCGGTGCACAGTAACCTATGTCTTTCTTTCACATTTCTCAACACCGGCGACGGCGTTGGCATTGTCGTTGGCTGCGGCTCTGCGGGGATTCGCGTGATTTACGTATGCACGCCGACCGACCGACTGGCTATGACTTCGATGATGGATCGTCACCCGTCGGCCACAAATTGGCCGCGCGCGCTCAGACCTGCTTCGTTGGAACCAACGTGTACGCCACACGCCGACTTAACCCTCCGAGGGACTGGACAGCGGACTGCCGGCTCTAGAACGGAAACTGACAGCCTTTTTCAATATCAAGTCGTTGCTGCCGACCGTATTTTTTTGAAATCTGCTCTGCTCCTCCTGTGCCGCAAAACTACTACTACCACGAGTATCGCCACCACCACCACCACCATCATCATCATCATCATCATCATTATCGTGAAGGGCAGGCCCCATGTTGGAGCAGAGCCGCTTCCACCGCGGTTCGTTGCCATTGTTCGCGATCCTGAGCTCATTACCATGCCGTGTGCAGACCGATGCTGAGTGCACTCGGATCTTTTGAATGGTTTGCGTCCATGACTCTGGGTCGGGCGGGAGGACGCCTCCAGTGACTCGGTATCCCTGAAATAACTGCGCGAAAGGTCCATCCGCGCGTCTGACCTGGCAGCATGTCCTAAGAGCCGTAGACGTCTGTCGCACAGAACTGTGAAGAGCGGTATCTGGTTGGTTCGCCTTAGCATTTCAGTGTCAGTGACGCGCTGGAGGTGCGAGATGTGTAGAAGCCTTCTCATACACTACTGCTGACATGCATTGAGCTTCTTCTCAAACATGGAGGTGAGTGACCATGTCTCGGCTCCATAAAGCAGGACTGGAAAAATGTACACATTCAGGAGGCGTAACTTCGTCTACATTCGGATGCTCGAACGCCAGATGGTGTTCTGTAGGTCTTGAAAGCAGTCTCGGGTCATTGCAATACGCCGTCTAACCTCTTGCTCACTATTACCATCGTTGGATATTTGCACTCCCAGGTATGTGAAGCAGTCTACTGCCTCCACCTTGTTACCAGCGACATGTACGACACTGAGGTAGTGTTGAGTGCCGACCGCCTGGATTTTCGTCTTCGACCAATTAATTTCCATGTCAAAGGTTACAGCCGCTTCTTGCATAATTTCCATGGTCTCGAAAAAGTTACTTTATACAGGCGGTACTCAACTTATGTTCCTAGACCGTTCTTAATGCGACGATCTCCCAATATCTGGAGTATTTGCGTAGGGTAAGGCCAGGATAGGTCACGTCCCTCTACATGGGTATTCATGGTATCACGCCCCCAGGAATTTTTTTTGAAACTGAAAAGTCAAGTCAGAGGCTGCAAAAGTAGAGAAACTAGCCACGTTCATTGAGCACTATGAGCCATCACATCAGACAAACATTGCCTTATGACGTTTATTTGCCCTCAAAAGGGTTACTACAAAACGTCTATAGCTTTGACGTGACTATATAATATATTATCATCGATTGCACTGCGACCAGTTTATTGACGATTGACTGCACATAGCGTATCCGTCGAACCGTATACACGTACATGTATGCGGACGTGGGCCGGGGCGTGGTGACTAATTTTTTCTGTCAGCGTGAGCCATGCTACCGTACTTCGCACTTTCTCATGCTAAGCTCTGGAACTCTGATTTATTTCACAGCTGCTATTAGCATTGAACATTGATTTAACTCAACGCCAGTTATAGGCTGTGAGCCCAATAGTGATGGCCAGCGGTCAAAGACATCATCTGAAGTATTTTTTTTAATTTCTATCCTACAACAACTACTGCGCAACCCACATCGTCGTTCTCTCATTTTTATGTCTACTCTCGTAGTTTGTTCTTTCGTAATCATAAACGGATTTTAATGTTCTCTATTTCAGACATTATGAACTGTAAAAAGTTCACTAGAATACGCCACACAATATTTCGTATGCATACAAAAAAATTAAAATGGAGAGAAGCTTAGCGCCAGCCAGAAACAACAATGTCATTAGCCTTCTAACCTGAAAGTGAATCTTCGTCCATGCGTGAAATTTGCACATTTTTGCACTGTTCTACGTAAGTAAGTAAGTAAGTAAGTAAGAAAGTAAGCTTCTAAGGCACACGAAAGCAAATTAGACACAATGCGCCGTGGTCGACTATAGCCTAAACATAATAATGTCCTTTCAGTGCATGCTTGAAATGTCTGTAGTTCATGTCCCGCCGCAGATGTGATGGCAAGGCGTTCCACACCCGAATGTCGGCAGCAGAAAAACTTCTGTCGCCGAAGCTGTTGTGTGTGCGTGGAACAATATTCTCTCAGACGCAGAACGAAGCTGATGGCGGCCAGTATCGGCAGTGAACTGAATGTCGGAAGCTACGGTGTCTGTCCAGCCAGCGACTGGTGAACCAGGCACGCGAGCTTGAACTCTACCCTTCGACGAACAGGAAGCCAGTGCAACTTCTGTTGGACTGGAGCGATGCGGTTCCAGTAATCAGACGTGCGGCGGCATTCTGTACGGATTGTACCTTTTGCAGCATGTAGTTGGATACGCCGCACAGGAGCGAATTGCAATAGTCGAGTCGGCACGCGATGAATGCCTGGACTAGTCTTCGCCGCATCCGACTGTCGATGACCGAATGTTCGGATGCAACTGTCTGAGCTGATACTCGCCAAATTTGTATTTATGGTGTTCATACGTGTCGCGTCACTGTCGGCGTAAGTAAGTAAGTAGGTCAGTGGCACAAACAAGCAGGCAGTTACGATGTTCCGTGATCAGTTAACTCCCATGCCGAAGTGTTTTGTGTATTTTGTGTGTTTTCGTTTTTTGTTGTATTATTGGGAGCATGGTGGGGTGGACCTGATGGGATTGATGCCTAATCCTTAGGACCCTATCTTCCTTCAGTGCTTTGACACTGTTGGTTGGGTCATTTGACCCGTAAAAACTCGTCCCCGATATGCCGTATAATGTGTTTGGTGGGACGTTAAACCTTACTCAATCCAATCCTAATTTTTTTCAGTTGCTGTTTTAATTTTCCGTCGTTGGTGTCCTGTCGTAAGACGCTAGATTGTTCCACATCCTCAGACCGACAGCATGAAGCTCTTGTCAGCAAAGGTGTTGTGTGTATACGTGGGACGACGTATGTGCTAGACTGGTTATTGGTGTCCGTGCACGTCGCGTCATCGACTGTCGTCCTGGTGCGTGACGCGTCCGTCACCGTGACGTATTGATTGCATCACGCCGCCGGGGCGGCAGCAGCAGTAGCAGCAGCCCCGGCGGCCGTATACGCTGTTCCAATATTCTAAGCATCGTCTGTCAACGACGCCGCGTTAATCGGATCCCTGGCGAGCTAGAGACCGACAGAAAGATAGAGAGAGCCGTGATGATGGCTATGTGAAGACGGTCAATAGCAGACATGTTCGACCAAGCACAACACTCTCCCTATAAAATACGACCACGTCCCTTAGGCATCGACTGCTGCTGTGACCTGTAACTGTAATGTTATATACTGTATAATTTCCCTATATTTCTGTTCTGTTTCTCAATTCAGCTTCTTGCTGCAACTAAGGCGTCGACTTTTTTTCTTTTGGCGCTTAGTTGCTTTATAGCCTGCGAGTACAGCGGCCAATAATCCAGCTATACTCCTCCAGCAGCATGATCATGATGGCCTTTCGCCGCAACCGTTCGCAGAGTTCCCATATACTTCTAATCCATTATTACCCCGCAATTACTGACGGATTATGGCGTGGAATTAAGTTCTTCCTTACTGTGGTCTACATATAAAGGGATATCACATGTCGAACAACGATATTTTCAACTGCATTAAAACATAATAGTGAGTATGTCGTGATATAAACACATTTGTTTCATTCTGTCTACGGGCACCAGGATACGGATTGACTCTGTGATGCACCCTCAGTCTTCTAGTAGGGGGCGCTATCCAAGTGTCTCAGTTAGTTTTGCTAGGTTAAATTTAACAAAATTCTTCTGAATGTTGTATACATCTACCGAATTTCTCTGGGAGCATTCGCGCCCACTGCACCCATAAATTCGTTGCCAATATTTTCCCGAAGTCTTGGGTATCTTTTTACGTGCATGCGGTATTTGAGTGTATTATCTATTACTTTCAGTTCATCATCATCATCATCATCATCATCCACGAATTTCATGGCGACAAAAGTCTCAAACAAAACTTCAGGCTGCAGCGCAACTGCTGCGCTGCAGACAAGCAATTAACTCTCGATGCGCACCGCGTCACGTTGTCGATGAGCAATGTGTCGGACGAAATAACGGCTGCACTTTCCAACGCGCTGCTCGTTTTTCAAAGTCAGAAACATTTAGAAAGAATCAGCATTGTGTTTTGTTATAGTGGACCTGGCGGGTGCTATAACGCGTGCTTCAAAAAGCTTGTGTTTCTACGCGTGTTTGTCTTCCTTCGCAGAGATGAAACAGCGTCCAGCTGTTTGCTATAGTGTTGTGAATTGATTTGAGTTTACATTGAAACACAGCAGCGGGCATAGAGTTTTGCCTGGTTTGGGCAATGTTAATGTTTTACGCCAGTAACAGACTGACAGACCACTTGCGACAACGATCTCATTCCCTTACTCTTCCCTCAGAAGACAACAATTTGATCAGGAAGAATTTTCTGCATAGACTGCTATTTAGAGATATTTACTAGGTGTTTGTATTGTGTTATTGTATTTCATTTCACCATTTCTATGTATTTGTTGAGAACTTTACATCCTATGTTACATTGTATTTGTATGCATTTTGATGTCATGGTTTGCGTTTGCCGGACCTAAATAAAGAAACTACTTACTTACTTACTTACTTTGTGATGGTGCGTGTTGCAGAGATGCCGAGCAGCGAGTGCGCATCAACGTCAGCGGATATCACTTCGAGACCGCTCTGGGAGTTCTTGAGCGTCATCCCAGCACGCTGCTGGGTGATCGTCTCAGACGCGCGCCGTTCTACGATCGCCAACGAGGCGAGTTCTTCTTCGACCGACACCGACCAAGCTTCGAGGCGATCTTCATCTACTACCAGCGCGGCGGACGTCTGCGCCGCCCGGCGCCCGTTCCAGACGACGTCTTCCTCGACGAGCTTGTCTTCTACGAGCTGGAACCAGACGCCATAGACGAGTACAGGCGCTCGGAGGGCTATACCACGGAGAAAATCGCGTGGCCGTCCAACGCCATATTACGCCGCATCTGGATGGTCTTCGAGTTCCCAGAAACGTCGCGGGTTGCGTTCGTAGTGGCGGTGTGGTCTGTGCTAATGACTCTACTGTCCATCATACTGTTCTGCATTGAGACACTACCGACCTATGCCATGACGCATTGCGAGGAAGGACAGATGCCAAACTTCCTCGATACGTTCTTCCTCGGCGAAACCCTCTGCACGGTCTGGTTCACCCTGGAGGCGATCATGCGTTTCGTCGCGTGTCCGTCGAAGCTCGGGTTCTGGCGTGACTTCAAGAACATCGTCGACGTCGTTGCAATCGTGCCATATTACGTGACGCTGTTCAACGTGCTCTCCACAATGAGTTGCGCTGCAGGCTGTAGTTGTCTTGACTGTTTCCGAGGCTGTTCATTGACATTCACGTACTCGCTGTGTCGACAACGATGAGTTGCGCTGGGGCCAAGTCCAGCGCATCTCTCGCCTTCCTTCGTGTCATCCGGCTCGTCCGCATCTTCAAGCTCACCAAGCACTCTGTCGGGCTTCAGGTGCTTCTGCTCACATTCCGCGCCAGTCTGGAAGGTCTCGGGTGATCCTCGACGTCGGTGATGTTTCTCGAACTTGTCATTCGTCACGATAGGGCGAACTGTCTGGCGCGAGTCAACAGATTTGAAAAAAAATCGTTTCTCAGCCTACTCTTCACAGTCATGCAGATTTCACACCTACTTCGCGGTTTCGACAAAACTGACTGGCGCGAGTCAAGTATGCCCGTTAGACATTACGAAACTTGTCACTCCGATTCAACAGGCCATCTGTCACGGGTCTGGAAGGTCTCGGGATGTTCCTGGTCGCTCTGTTCGTCTGCCTGTTGGTGTTCTCAAGCTTCATCTATTACGCTGAGCTCGACGAGCCAGGATCGCAGATCGACAGCATCCCGGACGCGTTCTGGTGGGCCATCGTTACCATGACGACGGTCGGGTACGGCGACAAGGTGCCCGTTGGCTACATCGGCAAGCTGATTGGTTCAGCGTGCGCCATTGCCGGCGTACTGACGCTAGCCATACCGGTGCCAATCATCACCGGACATTTCAACAGGTTTTATGCACACAAAACCGGTCGCGTGCGCCACACCATGTAGACCGTCTGGCTTACTGGTAAAATATATCGAAATATATAATATTGCTTTCCAAACGGTGGCAAAAATCTCCTGCCATGCACTGATCGTCGATCAGTGGCGTGGTCCGAGACTGCGTTTGGCCTTGCAAGTTGCATGGTCCGAACTTACAACAGTCTTCATTATAGTTGCGAAGTTAAAAAGTCAGTATAAAATTCACAAGTTCAAGAAATAAAACATTTGAAACAACTTGAGTAGCGCAACCAGTCGAATTTTTATCGTAAGTATTGTCGGATGACAACTCGATGGTGTCGTCACTAAGGCCAATGTCGTCGAATTTGTCTACGAGACGTCGATAACAACGCACTTTAACAATGTTGTTGACTGCTGGACATGCGAGTCTGTTACGTTTTACAGTTACATTCACATTACAGTTATACATGCAATTATTTACAAGTCTTTAAAGTTGGTTCTGTATACAGTGTCGATTTTCTTCCAAAGAGTGGTTGAAACGTCCCTGGACTTACAGATATTAGCTCTGTTAATGACGGTGTTATCAAAGGCAACTCTAGAATTTCTGAACTGCGTGTTCCAATATCTCGAAACTCGGAACCCACCAGCAAAGTGGCCGATATTATCATAGATGTAAAAAACGTTCAGAAAGAATTTGGTAAAAACGTTAAAACGTGAATAGCGTGACAATAGTGAAAGCGTCTGTAAACGTTGAATTAAAAAACACGTTGCCAACAATATGCCGTCGCGTGCGTATGTCTGACATGCCTAAAGCGCGGTTCACACTGCGTATACGGCGCCGTATGTCGACGCACACACACGGACGTACGTTGTTGTCACTGGGCACACTTGCGACGAACGGCAATGCAACGCAACATGCCGCACAAATCGAGTAGGCATGTTGACGTACGAAGACGCAGTGTGTGTGAACGCTACCGTATAGAAATCAACCTGCTCGATTACAACGTCGCCGTACGTCAACGTACAGTGTACGTCCACGTACGTCCACGTACGGCGCGGTACGCAGTGTGAACGGGGCTTAAGTCCAAGAAAGATTGAAAACAACATCAAATCGCTACAGTCATTAGACATATCCATTTATATTGAAAATGAAATAATCTTGAAATGAAATGAAATAATGAAACACCTCAAAACGCATGTTTTGAGGTGTTTTCGATGGCATTTAGTAATATTTGTGTGCGATTTATATAGTATTATTTATTTTAAAATGTTGGAAAACTAACAAAAAACGTCAAACCGAAGAAAACCGTGACAAGAATAAAAACAAGAAACTCATCAGCAGATGAGATAGCGAACGTGAACTTTCTTTACGACGACATCGTACACGTACTACAAAATACAATAGACTAGTGCATACATTCCGCCACAGATCGACGCGGCGGTTGTGGTGGAACGTATGTTTACCAAATTCAGTGAAATAACGCAATGTAACGGCCATTACGCCGTTCAAGGTCATTCAAGGTCACCGATTTTCGTACCAATTGAAAGCTCATACGACTTCCTATTACTGATTATTACTAACTTACCTCCTATCTTGCACCGTTTCCAAGTTACGGCTAATTATTCGTCAAATTTTCGCTATCGAGAGGGGAGTGCCTCACTTTAACGCTATCGCTTGGGGAGATCCCCTGCCAATATCGCCATAAATGATATATCATTGAAAACTACATTGTTTGGCCTACATTTCTGCCGCAGAAAGTATCCGTGTATCTTCAACCACTTTTACGCAATCCGTCCAGAAAGCTATCGAATTCGGTGAAATTACGCAGCCGTTAGGCCTATTACGCCGTTCAAGGTCATTCAAGGTCAACGAGTTTGGTACCAATCGAAAGCTCATATGCGACTTCCTATTAGTCATTAATAGTAACTTATCTCCTATCTTGCACCGTTTCCGTGATATAGCCTTGGAAAGATCCAAAAATCGCTAAATTTTTCTACCCCTGTTTGGTTTAACCCCCCGACGGAGGGGTTCCCCTGGGACGATCTCCGTAAAATTTTTACCGAAGGGTCACAGATGACCAAGGTACCAAATGGCGTAGAAACATTGACGAAAATTTCAATGGCCTGAGTAGGGTGCACGAACATTACAGACGACAGACAGACGACAGACGACAGACGGACCTACGACGACATATAGCGAACATGAACATGAGTTCACGTTCGCTAAAAACGTAAAAAAGTTTTACATCTGTGAAAATTATGTGACAAAACGAAGGAAAGATCTGTCTAGATTTTTATACCATATGAAAGATCATTTAGCCTAGTTTTCTGAGAAGAATGGTTGGTGGGGGCGACCCCTTCTACCTGAAATTTTGGATCAACCGGCCCCGCCGTTTCAGCGAAATCGCCGATTTTGAACCGATATTCGCTCTTAGCGCCTCAGCCGTAACACCCAGCGAATAAAGTTCAATTAACACTAATAGGAAGTTTACTACGCGCTTTATATAATGAGCTCAAGATGATCATCGTACGTTACCCCTTAGCCTCCCCAAAGGGGGCTCAAAAACGCAAAAAGGCTGTTTTCGGTATGAAATCGCACTTCGCTTGAGAAAGTCTGCTACAGAGTTTCTTTGTGTGAAAACTGTCAGCAACAAAGTTGTGTTCATTCATTGGTCTAACTATCCGTGCAAAAATGATTAGTGGGGGCGTTGTCTATTAAGCCTCATTATCACAGTCTCTGCAATAATAACGGGAATTTTCCGGAATTTTTCGCTGAGCGGGGGAGGGGAATTTTTCAGTTTGAAAACGGGAATTCCCCGTGGCCATGCTCGCTATGGCGTCAGCCCTAAAAAGAGACGTCGAACTCACAAGACAGAGCTATTACGTAGGCGATCTCACGAAAAGAAGACGCTAGCAGTAAGTTTTTTATCTGTCATTTCTTTCCTGTTGTCCACCCGATTTATTGTCGCGGCCGCCATTGTATTGGGCGCGAACAGCGAAACGGTCGTCGTGGCACCCAATCAGCAGAGGTTTCATTCTGTTGACGTCGTCTGTCAAAGACTGTCAGTGCTTTCTGTCACACTGCACAATGGCGTCGCCAGATTACCAATATAGTACAGCAATTCGGCCTGTCCGGCCAGCCGTCACATTTGTGATCCCTACGAGACGGCTAATCGTATATCAGTAAACGTTTTTTAACCATACGTGTATACTGTGTATAGGTTTATGTGTTCTGTGGCTTGTACCAGCAATGACGAAAGCTATCATTTGCGGAAATTTAGGTCAATTGCCAATGTCATTAGTTCACGCTATTACACTAAATAGTTTCAGCTTGTTTCACCGTACAGCCTCTCTTATCATCACGTGATACAATGAAGCGTTGTATGTGGAATAACTTTGTGAGTAAAACACTGAATGCCGGATGCTCGTCTGAAAACATACGTTATAAGAGTGTAATGTATTTACTTACTTACTTACTTACTTACTTACTTACCAGAAACAAACGTTCGTTCACTCTGGTTTTATGACACCCAAATTTTCGGCGACGTAGCCGTCGTTAGGCGTCAAACACAGACAAGGTATTACTGTAGGTGTCTGAGTTGATGAGCAATCAATCCTGTTTTACTGGCTTATTCTGACTAGGTGTCTGAGTTGATGAGCAATCAATCCTGTTTTACTGGCTTATTCTGACTAGGTGTCTGAGTTGATGAGCAATCAATCCTGTTTTACTGGCTTATTCTGACAAGTTGTAGTAGGCCTACTACTCTTCGCATCTTGGTTAACCACAAACGCGGCTTCATACGTTCTCTTTTCGCTTGCCAAAATTAAAGCGATAGGTACAAATTTGTTAAAGTTACGTATAGAAAATACTTTTGTTTTTTTTTCTGAACTAGACTTGTACAAGATATTGAGTGGCCTTTTGAAATCCATTCGACATTTCTAATTTTCTATTATCAGGATTTATTTATACTACAACGCGCACACCAATAATAGTACTTTTTGTAGTCTTTGCGACCTTACACATTATGTTTACGGTCATTTTAACCTCAAGGTAGGAAACAAGAAAGAAGTTGCATGTAAACTGCACAAAGACGGTGCATATTTCTAACGTGACATGGCTGCTGTCGGTGGCTTTTAATGTGCAAGAAGGGCCTACATTATAAATGTTACGGAGCGGTTGGCGTGGTGGTACTAGCGCGTTGGTCTCCATCAACGCCGTTGCCCTACGTCGGGCCCGGTTAAGCACTGGGATGGGTGACCGTCGCGGGTTCGAGTCACGTTCGCACCATCTTGGCATTTAATCAGCCACCCACGTCGGGTCGACTGAAATGTAGAACCGGAATATGATACAGCAGCACCAGATCAACTACCGAGTACCGACCAACATAAGTGAAGAATGAGGGACCAAATTTCCAGGGCTGAAAAATGCAAAACCGGAAAATTTCCGACTGGAAAACGCAGGACCAGAAATGCAGGGATGGAAAAGCGCAGGAGCGGAAAACGCGCGACCAAGTCCACTTTGTGAATTGGATTAAAAAGACGCAAAATAAGCTGAGCATCGTTGTATGATATTATCTTAGGCTATACATGCAGCGTGTGGATTACTTTGTCAGTACTGTAGTTCTTCTGCGTCCCAGTGGCGGTTCTAGGGTTTACATTTGGGAGGGGGGGCAGTGGGGTGGCCATAATTGCAGCTGAGGGAGGGCACGGAACTATATTGCCACAGTGAAAAACCACTAACAAGTGGTAAATTATGCTTTATCATAAACTTCATTGGAAGGGGCATGCACAGGGAGGCCGGAATTTTTACTGGGGGCGGCCCCCCTGGTCCCCCCTTTGAACCGCCCCTGTCGCGTCCAACAGTACTTGCTGCATTGTCACAACGAAAGATACGTAATAGATTGAACCGTGAAGTTATTGCACTGAAAAGTGTTAATCCTGACGCGTACACAATACATTGGTGTTCCACGTATTCTTCGAAAAACTGTTCCGAAAATGGTTCAGTCTCAGTTGCATACGCGTGAGACCATGTCTATTTGAGTGCGGCACAGGGGACGCTCGTTCCTCATTCTCCTGACCTCATTTGCATGAGCAGAACAGAAACAGGCGTGGCCGTGCGGTCCTGCATTTTCCGGTCCCGAATTTTAAGGTCACCTCATCCTGGTAGGCAGAAGCCAGAAGGAGCACTAGCGATAGTGTGGAGTAAACAAGGAGACCACGCGACGCAGTATAACCTCGTATCAAATCGAATTTATTAAACAACAAATGACTTGAAGCCTCTTACAAGTTGCTAAAAACATTCAATAGGCATAAAACCAACAAGCGTAACATATAGTGTACACTGTTCACAAAATTAAAAAAAAATCAATAAAAACATTAAGACCACAGTCATGAGCATTAGATAAAATTTACTGTGCAGAAACTGTTGTGATCTCGTTATAGTATCTGGCTGAGGACGACGGAAACGAAGATCAGCGTCGCCCTATAAAGCTTGAGAAATAGGACTTTACTTACTACGGAGCATCGCGCGTTTTCTCTGCGACAGCTGAGCTTCTTGATCAGATGCCGCAACGGCCCGGTCGCAAGCAACAAAATTACACACAAACATATTGCATTATTATACGAGGTTTACTCCGCGCCGTCGGTCGCGACGCCGACGAAACGACGTTTTCGGCGACCGGTTCCGTTCGGTCGCAACCTAAACAGCCTCCAGTGACGCCGCGTCCCCCTGGCGGCCGAGGCGGGCCCGGTCACACCGAGTCACGTGACCTGAATACTACAACGCTATATCAAACAACGCCCTATACTGCTCGTGTAAAACGCGTCGTCGCTTTATCTTCGCTGGTACGACGTTGTGCGGAGAACACACTGCCTGGCGGTTCAGTGATTGATGAACACTTAACAGGTTTATACAGTGAACACACGCTTCGGTTCCTGTCATTGACGCATCCGTATATTCAGTGGCACGAGTCCCAATATTGTATAACATGTCGGGTTTTTTGTCGATGGTGCATCACAATGCACAGTCGTGCTACAGTGTTATAGGCGACAAGCCATTCCTATGGAGCAAGCCAAAATTCGACCCTCTGTAACTTTGTACTCCCTGGACCGATCATTACCCACACTGATTATTGTTATGGCCCTGTCCCACGAGGGGGAAGCATTGCGCATCGGCTTCAGCCAACTGATGAAACCAAGGCCTGTAAGTAAGAAAGTATAGGCAGGGTTGTGGTCTCGGTCTCGACGTCTCGGTCTCAAGACGGTCTCGAGACGTACCAACGTCTCGTCTCGGTCTCATCTCGAGAAAAATTGTCAACGTCTCGATCTCGGCCATTTACGTCTGGTGCCCAAGACCAATTTTCGGACAAATTGTGCAGTCCACAGTACGCAGTGTGAACGGGTTCAAGATGTTGTAAGCCTATGCTGTAGCTCATCATATTAACACGCTAAAACAATGAACGTGAAAGATAACAGGCCTGTTATTGCAATCAATAAAACTTGTTCTTTAACGTCTCGATCACGTCTCGAAAGCTACAAACGTCTCGTCTCGGTCTTGTCTAGAAATTTTAACGTCTCGTCTCGGTCTCTTCTCGGTCTCGAGCTTTTACGTCTCGTGCCAATCCCTGAAAGTAGGTCAAGACATTTTGTATAGACGGCGTCCGAATCGCAGAAACGCGCCACAGCGGCGTCAAATGGCGTGGAATCGCTGTTCGAGAGGGTGAGTGAAAACCGTCGCCCGAATGTGCTTAATGAAAGGTTATAATTCTCTCGCAGAGCAGATGGCAAAATGTTCTGCAGTGTGGCCACGAGTAGAGTTCAGCACTCGCAGACTTCGCAGGCTAAAGGTCCGCAAATAGGTCATTCTTTTCTCTGCCTACGTATTGGGTTTGATATAATAAAAGCATGTGACTGATGAGAAGGAAGCATAGTACTTAGCGAAGAAACCTACTAAACGCCATGGACACAGGCTGCATGAACCGGGGGAAGGGAGATATTGGCCAAAGTGATGATATACCAATTTATTGCCAACTATGTTACATGGCTTCCAGTTTATTGTATCGTATTGGTTACGTTACTTTTTTACCTGAAATGGCAGTGATAATTAGTGTCGTATTACGTTTAATTTACTGTTATGATGAATAAAGATTGATTGATTGATTGATATCGTGTCGACCATCGGTCCACTGTCTTCTTTTGTTCGTGTCCGTCACTGTCTGTGACTCTGTTCGTCCGCTTCTTTATGTCTATGTGTCCGGCGGCATTAATTCCTCAGTTTTTCAGTGGAGCGGGATGAAGATGATGGATGATTCGTCGCGTCGAGTCGAGTTATACCTGGTTATGCGCGTTAGTCGTAGCACGTAGAACGACGCACTGGCCTGTGTCTTGTTCCACTGTTGCATAGCAGCTAGAGTGGTCGCAGTTTGTGACTTGTTCAGCCGCGCAATGCTGTAAAACTTCCTTAGGCCTATATAAAACAAGATGCTCAGCTATCGCAGAGAGACCGCGCTGCAGGGTACATTAGTTTTGGCCGAAAGTGGAAGACTGGAACTCAGAGACAATATTTTACTGATATTGTAAGTCTGGCTT
>Ga0049105_1000266_pt1 | contig 15920 bp, 15 predicted proteins | sample WorMetvaBAHAMAS1_FD_61260 | JGI IMG/M metagenome (GOLD analysis project Ga0049105, IMG submission 61260) | Worm MetaG Olavius vacuus BAHAMAS.1 | ecosystem: Host-associated > Annelida > Digestive system > Unclassified | place: Germany: Marburg | collected 2013-04-09
GAGTTCTGTTGTGGGTTTGTAGTGTCGGGCTGCATTGAAAATGAGGCAGCAGCTGGAGCAGAGTGATTATAAGGTGAACTTCAGACTGGCTCGTGCCTGTGAAAAGGATGTCAAAAAATATAATTGCCTCGACCCGCTCGCCTCTGTTGCTGGTTTCAAAAATTCAATGCTGTCAGCCATACTGCTATGTCTGGAATCTGCTATGAAGGATGGTAGGTACCGGTGGTAGACGTCCTGCTGTATTTGTTTTTAGCAAGTCAGTAAGTTTACAGCAATATCATTACAAAAACGTATCCAAAAAGCATGACAATATGCAGTTGTATAAAGACAGTGGTTATCATGGCTGCCGATGGCTGTACAATTCTCAAGGATTTTAAGCCTTAGGCCAACCAGCACTTAAGGGTTTCCTAACTTGGTGGCTGTAGTTGCCACTAATGTAGTTTTGCTATTTATCGTACAAGGAACACAGTGTACTTGATAGTGAGAAAGGGTCGCAGATTTAAGGCCGCATGTCTGGGCCCAGCAGGTGTATTTTGGATTCATCCCAGCCCTCGGTGTTCTTTGAGTGTAGGGCTCTGCCGAGTACTTGAGTAGCTGGAGATTACTGAAAGCTCCAGCTTTATTTCTGAGTTTAAGTACGAGTACTTGAGTAGCTGGAGATTAATGAAAGCTCCAGCTTTATTTCTGAGTTTAAGTAAGAAAAAATTTAGAAAAAATATTTTAATTTTTATGCCTGTTTATCCTTGTGCTTCATCGCCGCTGTGAACCTTGTTGGATAATGATTTCTGAAGTATTTCTGGCGTTATTTTGATTTATTTCAAACTGTTGTTGTAATTGAAACTGGAATGAAGAATGAGGTATCCATTTGTTTTGGACCACCCTATAGTTAATGTCTACTTCTGGTATCAGTTGAGTACACAAATACTCGATAAGAAGCTCAACAGAATACTTGAGCATTCGCACAACCCTAGTTGAGTGAGGAGAAGGGCATTTGGTCTTTAAAATTTCCCCACCATTCCTACCAAAGCTTTTCTGTGAAGGCATTTGAAAGCTCTGGTTAAACATGGTTTCACTCTAGTAAAGATGGTTCATTTTCTGATGACTACAGTTTGCTGGGAAGTGATTTTTTTCTGCAGTGTTTATCGATGAGGATACTCAGTGAGGCTGATATGGGTTTAGATGCAGCCATTCTGGAGCGTGAGTGCTTGTCAGAGATGCACGAAGTACGTAGGAGTCTCGTTGAGGACTACGAGGTCAATCCGCAGCTGGTGCGGGACTGCTCGCATGAGATTGAGAAGCACTGTGGAGGTGGACTTCACCGTGGTGGTCGAACTATCCACTGTCTGATGAACCTGGCTCGCTCAAAGAAGCCAGACGACGATAGTGTCATGAGTTCCAAATGCATACGAACGGTCAGCAATGTTGTTGTCATTTATTCCGAGACTTAGGGCAGATTGACGAATAGGAGGAATCAAATGTTAAGAAACACTTAAATTCAAATTACACAGCTGTATTTGCATGCAAAATAGTTCCAGAGCGTTACGATCATATTCATAAAATTTAATGCCAAAAGATTATAATGCGAAAATGATTGTCATTATGTACGTATACGTGCATTTTGTGAACTTGTTTATTTTGACATAATAAAATTAATTTGAGTGGAATCTTCAGACATACTTAAAGATAAGGTGTACTTAGTTGAGTGATGATTTTAAGTGATATGCTATGCAATTGGTTCTTAATGTCATTTGTGATCTGTGGTATGAAGTACAAAGAACAGCTGGTCTCAAAATGTACAACATTGATAATACAAAATGGGAAGGCTGGTAACAGACAGGTCCAGAGGGAGTAAATGTATTCTATAGCAAAGTGAAACAGTTAAAAGAGTGATGTATCAGCACAGCCAAGACTTGACATGCATTTGGTTAGGTTTGCACTTCAGCTAATACCACCACTTCAACCTTACATACCGATGACACTTGCTTATACTTTTGTCTATAAAAATAATAAATAATAATAAAACGTTGATTTCTAAGGTGCTGTAACATTATTTAACATTGTATATGTGTAGCACATGGTCATTGTCATAGTGTGTAAGAGATAAATTTTTATCTTAGTGCCACCACATGGCTTAGTTTTAAGTTCAGTTCAGTAATAAGCTTTAGCGTGACAGCTCGTTGTACATTGTATTTGTATGTATGTTGATGTCATGGTTTGTGTTTGTCATACCTTAATAAAGAAACTACTTTAGTTTACTTTTTACTTTTTAGATTGCTATTAAGCTGCTTTATGTATGGCTGCAAGAAGATCCTTTACAACTTCAAAGACTTGGTAATGTGTCGTGAAACTGTGAATGTTATTCCTAAAAATTTTTGGAGCACTTATCGGGGAAGTGAAGTGACCCAGTGTCAAATAGGACAGCAAACTGTTCTTTATGCGGTTAGTTGGTGAGAGGATTCTCACTGCTGTATTTGTCAATGCAGTTGGAGGACCTGTTGACGGAAGCCGATGTTGGAGAAAGTTACGATGTGGATCCAGTTCTACAGGAAGATTGCGGCAATGTCGTTGAATCAGTGTGCTCACATGTCAGACCTGGTGAAGGGAGGTGCGGTAAAGCCTGTAGTCATTGATCTTGCAAGACTTGTATGCTATCTGGTGTCCAAAGTTGACAAGCTGAAGGCACCAAGATTCTCAGCGGCAATAGGCTGAAAGATAAAATTAGATGCCAGGTTGGAGTACTTTGCCAACTTCCGCTCAGCTGCCATTTCTGCTACCGCATTATTATCATTATTATCATAATGATGATTAATGTCTCCTACAAGTGATGATGTCACTTCTCAAGCACAACAATAAAGCAGTGAAGTCAAGCAGTGCATGTATTGAGGTGGCCACAAAGACACGCAGTTGATAATGATAACATAGTGTTTGATCTCTGCGAATATTAACGTTCACTACTCACTAGAAATTTATGTGCTGCTGCTGCTGCTGATGATAATGTTATTGTTCGTTGGCATACATCCCAATGTGTCTAGTGGAGTTGGTTCTGCTGTATTAGTGCAACAGACTTGGCTGGTTGCAGGAGCAGTTTCAGGAGAACGTAACTGTCTGGGTAACTGGGGGGCTACTTTCTTTGTTGCAAGTTGATATTTAGCCCCGAAAAGTCTTCATTTTGTTGTGGGTAAATTTCCTCCCTCCCACCTTCCCCCCATAGAATTGCCACTGTAGTGAGATCCATTGAAGAGTTGTATAGCTGACCTGTCTAGTTTCTTTGGCTCCTTTCTTGAATAGCCAAGTGTTCTAGTTGCCGTGCAGTAGAGTTCATTCGTAAATATTGGTGGTGTTGGAGTTGGTGCAAAGAGGTGACACTCCTTGATATTGTGTTTGTTGTTGCTTAGCTGTTACTTGCTGCTGAGTGGAAGTCTGCTGGCAAGATGGTCTCCTAATGGAACTAAGTCAAAATAATCTAAAAAAATAAAAGTATTGTAATTTGCAACTGAAATTAATGCCCTTAGCAATTTTACAAGACTTTGTAGCTGTTATGCGACCCTTCTGAGTAAGCACTTAATGGTTGTTATATTTCCTCCTTATTTCCTATTTAACTCTGCATGATTCATTTTTTAATTTTTTTTTTGATGATGTTGGCTCAATGACAGCACAATGGATAGTGTATGCTGTATAACAATACTCTAGCAAGCTTCATACTATTACAAGTTTTTATAGTAGGACGTATTATGTGTTGAGTGGGACCGCAAACATCACTTGACAGTTGTGATAAATGGTGGGAGAGATGGTGGTGCTGATACTGATGCTTTTGGTAATTGCTGTGATGATATAAACTTGTGGCCGTGTATTGTATATAAATGTAAAAACCTTTTGTTTTATAACAACGTGAAAGGCCCATACCGTAGTAGCAACGCTTAACGAACATAATGTCAAAATTGCAGTGTGTCAGTTTGTTCGAAATTTTATCAGCTATGTTTCTGCCGAATGTTATTCGAATTGGTTTACAGTTGGGAAAGTTATCGCAAAAATAAAAGGGTGAACTTACCTTAGAGATCCAGTGTAGTTTTGTGTTTGTGTATATGTTGGAACAACAGAGCACTGTTTAACTTGCACTTTATTCCAGTAGTACCGGTAATGATGGTAACTTGTCATCATTTCAGAGTGATCAACTGTTTGCTGAGCTCTGTTGATAAACCTCAGATGACCGACGATTGCAAAAACTCACTGATGGAAGTTTTCTATTTCATTTCCCGTGACTTCAAGTATGTTGAAATATATGCCTTCTGGACAACTTTACGATGTCATGGTTCTTTTACACTTTAGAGATGTCATAATTTTATCTTTTTCTTGTATTGTATATTTTATTGCATATTCGTATTGTTGGATTTTTGGACTTTTGTGAAGTTCATGATTGGATTTTCCTGCAGATCAGTCTTAATAGCTTCAGAGTAATATTTAGTTTGAATCCAAATTTTGATTTGAAGTTATACCCGTGATCGATAGTGACTACTGTGGATGGTATGCCTTGGCAGGATTTGCACTCCATCCAGCACTGTCCAGTACACTTAGATGAACAGTTCTTACAGTTCTCTGGATTGGGTTTTGTTACAGTGTGCGTATTTCGCTGTGCATAGATTTATTGCTATTTACTTGTGTGTATTTTGTGTGTTTTTATTTCATACTGCATAGTTGTTGTATTATTGTGAGCACAGTGGGGTGGACCTGATGGGATTGAAGCCTAACCCTAGGACCTATCTTCCCTCAGTGCTTTAACACTGTTGATTGGGTTATTTGACCATTGACCCGTAAAAACTCGTCCTTGATATGACCTGTAATGTGTTTGGTGGGATGTTAAATGTTGCTTAGTCAATTCTGTCTACATTTTTGACAAGTTTATATTGTATGTTTGACTCCGCAGTCAACAATGATGATGATGATGATGATGACGATGCTGATGCAGATTGGATCCGCGTCTGTACAAGTTCTGTCATCGCGATGCGACAAGATATTGCCACGCTCCGCAGCACTGGCACACTAAGAGCAAGACAGCCGAGGAGTCAGCTCCAGCACTGGGCTATCTCGTCTTGGCTTGCCTGTATCGTGTCATTACCCGTGTTAGTGTGGACGACACTGCAGTTGATATTCAGCACAGCATGCGGCAGGTTGTACTTTAAACCTGCAGTGATTGTCATATATCATCAGTTCTTCACAAGAGATACTGCAGGGGGATGCAGTCCAATTTCAGGTGGTAATGAGACTGTCCAGAGGTGACACATGAAATTTGAGATATTGTTTATGCTGTTTACATTCAAATACAAAATACAAAAATGCAGTATCAAAATCCTTGAATGCATTCTTCATATGATATGCATCATATTTTACAGTTCTTAGCAAATTTGTCAGTGTGCCATGATGTTACAGTTATGTTATTACAGTGTCTTTGTTACTTACTTGCTTAATTACAGTCATCTTTCGTTAACATTTCTGAATGTGCATATTTAAACTGTGGTTCTGTGTTGTGTGTATAGTCTGTCTCTAGACAGTGTGCGGTGGAAGTACGCCGAGTGATGCATGAGCGTGCCCTGGGTGTAGACCTGGCTCCTGATATTGAAGCCGAGTGCATTCGTGACCTATCGCAGCACTGCTCGGAGATGACGGCCAAGTCGGAGGTTTGCTTGTTACGAGTTACCATTGGCTACATCGTCATTATTATCATTGTCTGTTGGAAGCCACAATTGCGAGAAGACGACTGCATTGGTGAGGTAACATGCACTGCATAGAAGATGCTGGCAGAGTAAAACGGGCTCTGCATTGGATTACTCACAAAGAGAGAATCCAAGGTTGACCCTAAATCACGTAGGGACGTGGTCTGAAGCACTGGCAGAGATAAACCACTGGACCAGTAACTCCAGTCAAACAAGCTAAAATTAGCATTGGGCAGTAAAGCGGTGCGCGCCTTCATGGGCACGAAATATAAAATCTACCGGTGGTCAACCAGCAATGGTTTTCCATAGACTCCAAGAGATTGTAAAAGTATGAAATGTTGATCATTTGTTTACAGTATTGCTGCACTCTATATTAATGCACTGTTTACGATTCTTGCAAGTAATTTAATAGGCTTTGGCAGCTGACATTTAGAAGGAACTATTTTTGTGCGAGTTATTTATTTACAATGAAAATCATACTAAAAGTACAGTGATAAAAAGAAAAGACAAGAAATACATTGGTCAACGCTTAACGCCAACTGGGCATGCTGGAAGGCCATTTTGTATTTTGTGGAGTTTACTCTGGCCTTATAGCAGCAACAGTGGAGTCCTTGGTAACGGATGTCCGATACACTGTATTGATACATTTCTGTATTATCGCTCAACGTTTTTAAAAGGCGCGCACTACTTTCATAGAGTTTGTGGTCTAGTTATGCTAAAGCTAAAGCCTCGGAGTCTTATATAGCGCGTCTTACAGCAGTGTTTTTTTCTATTAACCAAAACGAAATTGGTCGTTAACGAACCGAATTCATATTCATTAGCTAAAATTAAAACTAAAATGAAATTACATTGAAAACTGAAACGAAACTAAAACAAAAAATGTATAACGAATTCATAATCGTTTTAGGTAATTATCAGCAGACTGCCGTTACTAAACGTGAAGAATAACAAGGAGCAGGCATAACCTTGTGTTACTACGTAACCGTGATGACACAGTATGATTATTACTGCCAGTAACATAATATTATGACATTTGCAAACTGATATTACAATGCTGTTAAAACTATCAGCCCGAAAAACTGACTTAAATTTGTTGGCATTGTTATGACAATATTTTTTGGCACATTTGGTACTTAATTAAAACTAATACCAAAAATTTAATAATGCTTAAATTATACCAGTGGTGCAAACCTCTTTTTACATTTACTCAGAATCTTCTTTTTTGCACTTACGGCTTTGTGTTATTGTAGCCATGAGGTGTGGTCTATGGCCAATTCCACTGGGAGCAATAAGGCATATAAGACTGTATTTATGTCTGTGGAGTTGAGTACCATTGGCAGTAAATTTACAATTGATTGAGTTTTGATCGATTCAGAAAAGATGCTGTATGTGGTGTGTGTATAGGAAATGAACTGCCTGGAAGAGAAACTGGACTTGTTGTCACAAGGCTGTCAGAAGGTCGTCCAAGAGTACATAGAAGAGGTGGACGAAGATCCCGGAATTGATGAGATCTTTGTGCGCGCGTGTTCACCGTTTTGGGACAAGCACTGCCAGGTTTACAGACTTTGTGTTATGATTGGAGAAAAACTGAGTTATGATAGGAGAAAAATTAATGGATGTATGGTTCTGCATTATAATCTAGAAAGTTTTCATAGTTATTATAACATTGTCACTTGTCACTGCTGCAGTGCTTTGATATGGATAATTACACAGAGAGACAAGAATGCAGTTTCAAGAATGGTAGCTGTCAGACATAGTGTAATGTAACCAATCAATAATTTCATAGGCATGTTTTTGACGATTGAAGTCATGTATTTCACCGCATGTTTTGTATTGGTTGGATTTTTTTTGCATTTTAGTTTGTGATTTTCTGGAAGAAAAGTTACTAAATTAGTTTTAATATGAAATTAGATCAGCTGATAAACCGTTAACTGGTATTATCCGTTTTCGACGAACTGTTATGAAGACGATATGTTCAGTGTCATCAGTGAAATTGTAGCATGTTCTGAGGAATGATTACGATGATGACGACGATGATGACGAGAAAGATGATTATGGGATAGCTGTTGCCGAAGGCCTGATGGACTGCCTCATTCAGAACAAGCACAATCCATCGATGGATGAGAAATGCCGCAGCGGTGTTGAGCACCACCAGCTCGTAAGTAAACTACATGTTTATTGAGTCTCTTACAGTTACTGTAGATGATGCATTGTACACGTGTCGCAAGAAAAGTTATCCAGAATGTTTGTCATATTTTTGGCTTAATTGTGGTCGATTCTGATAAAATTTGGTACAGTGTTCTTACAAAATTTTGTACAGAGATGGAAGTGCACGACTCCTCGTCTGGTAACTGTCACACCACACAGTGTTGAAAATTTGAAGCACAGATGTTGATTACTCTTGTTGTTGTTGTTGTTGTTATTATTAATTTATTATGATTATTAAAATGTGTTGATTAGAATGGCTGGACTGCAAAGTTGCTGTTCGTTGGTCATTTGACCTGTAAAAACCTATCGTCAATATGACCTATAATGTGTTTTGTGGGACGTAAAAACTTACCCAACTTCAAGTTTGTGGTAAGATGGTAGTTATACAGAGTGTTGTGTCGACTAAATGATCGACAAATCTTGATCTGTACAAGAATATGATCCACATTCAGTTATTGAAGAATGATCTAGTTGCAGTTTTGCAAATGTGTGGAGTGACCTGCCGATGTGGTCTGATGTGCTGGCTGAACGTTGTTCTTCTATGTGTTCATCATTTGTCTTGTTTTAACACACTGTCACATTGTCACATCGCTGATTGTCTGCCATACACGGTCATCAACTATCGGTCACCGAGCATGTCCAGTTGCCGCAGCTCACGTTTGGAACAGTCTGCCGCCATATGTCACGTCAGCGACATCAATGTCTGTCTGCCTCAGCTGCCTGAATACACACCTCTTTAGGCGCTGTTAACCCTGATTGCATTCACCACAGTTACTGCTGTGCCTAAGATACTGATACTGTCATTGTCGGGCACATTAATTGTGCTTGTTACTTACTTACTTTCACAAACATTATGTTTCAGGTTCGGTTGAAGGACTACCACCTTTCTCACCATTTCAAGCTGGCATGCGAGCGCAGTGTGTTGGAGTTGTGCTCCAAAGGCCGCCGTCGTGATCCTAAGATAACCACGTGAGTGTTTGTGGTTCTGGTTAAGGATGTAAACGAGTCTCGAAAAAATTCTTGTGCTCGAAAATTTAATTTCTCGACGAGCAAGAAATTCACATAAGCAAAATGTGAAATTGTTTTGTCCAAATTAATGTCGATTCACTTACGCTAAATGTTGCGTAACACAGCGGCCGCCGTCAGTGTCTTATCAATGGCCTCTGTTGACGGGAAGGGTGGAAGGCGGGCAGTGGCACAAGGTCATTGGAGTGGTGGGCAGCGGGCGGCGCCAAGTTGTCGATCAGTTATTGGCAATTGATGTGCTGCCCAATGTGCATGCTACACGTTGTGTTATAAATGTGTAATCTATACATAAAAGTTTGTAGCGGCAATTTTTGACGGGCACGCAATTAGTTGAAGCCGCTTTCTGTCAACCGGCAGAGACATATCAGAGGGCGGCGACTAAACGACGACGTCGTACTGCGACGTTTGTTTACTCTTTATTACTGCACCATCATCGCTGTTTCAGCCACATCTGATACGGCTGGAAAATTCGCCATTGGCCATAGGCGTCCCGTCATCGTGCGGGCTGACAGATAACAGGGCGGTGTCTCTTGACACGATCACTATACGCAGCACTATTCTGCAACTTGGTAGTGATATATATGACTTAAACAGCTGCCAATAATATGAGCCGAGATAAGGGCGAAGCGCGCGTCGGGGCCTAACCCTGTGCTCTTGCTTATCTGCTGACTGATTTGTCAAAATAGATGAGCAGCTGCAGTCAGGTATGCTGCTGCAGTCTGTCATGCAGTCTGGAGCTGCTCGTGGACTGTCAGCGGAGCAGTGAACATCGCGGTTGACACAACTTGCCGTCCATAAACAAGGGGTCGCCATCCCGATACCGGGCGAGTCACGAGCAGCGCGGTCCATCCTCGACAAGCCTCACGCCATCGACTGTCGCGGCGCCGGTCTGCAGGTCGTATACCGGAAACGCCCAGTAGACCTAGCTGGGACCCGATACACTATGTGCTGCTTTTTCTGTACGGCACCGACGACTTTCACCTGGACATCCCGAAGGATGGCAAGGCGAAGGCTATGGAATACTACTGCTGGTGACTGATGAAGCGCGATGGCTGGGCCTGAACGTCGTGATGTACGGCGACAGGCTCTTCCAGCAGTATGCTGTCGACTCCTGTGTGAAAATGGAACAGCAGCGGCTAAACTGTCTGCGGTTTAATCAGAACAGTCTCGAGCTGACGCTGTCTGGCAAATGACGGAGATCGCGCCAGTCGTTGTCTGCTCAATTTTATGCATAGGCCTATATAGTTTGCAATGAGCAATTGAACATGATGAGTAAATATTATTATAGCCATTCTGTGTCTTTGTTTTGACTTGACTTCATTGCGAGACAAAAATGTATACATGTTGCTTTTTTACAGTCCTCGACTAAATCTACACAAGTTGAGCCGGCTCGTAAACCCAATATATGCTAAAGCACGGTTTCCAGCCTTACGCACCCAATGCAAGAAACTCAAGGTTTGAACCTCGAGTGCACTGCATACGGCACCTTACATTGACATTGGGCGACATTGTAATCGAGCATGTTGATTTCTACAGCAGCATCAACACTCATCACATCATTGTACGTAGACTGATGCAACATATCACACATTTTGCATACGGAGACGTACGGCAACACAATTGTGCGAATAGCAACAACAGCCAAATTACCGTAAGTAGGATATAATGAGAATCTGCAGTGTCCTGTGTCGACATATGGCAACTTAAGCCCCTTTCACAGTGGACGTATGTCGTCGTAATGCCACATGCTTCAGTGTACGGCAACGTGCGGCACCATACGTCGATGCAGGACTCTGCAGATGCTAAATTATATGCTACTTACCTGTTGTTGTCATTTGCACAATTGCGTTGCCGTCTGTCGCCGTACATCTATGTGCATGCGTTGACGTATGGCGCCGTATGCAAATGAACAACGGAAGCAATGCAAGGTCCAAAACACGCTTCTAATTTGACGCAAGCCATATCACATGACAAATTCCAGCCATGTCATTGGCCACTTCTTGCGTTCTTTGCGATTTGTGCATTCCGTTGTGTGCATAAATAAGGCTGGAAACTGCGCTTAACGCCGGCTGTCAACTGTGGTGGGGGTCTGGCCGCACACGTGTCACACCACCTGGCTAATCACCTACACGTCGTTAATTGACGTTCGCGATATATTTCATCTGCGCTCATGAAAGCCCTCTAGCAGGTTTGCTGCAGTGTCCGACATGTCCGACTTCTATCGTGTAGGCTATGCGGGCGGTGCTGATCATAAGCTGCAACTTAATGAACTTGGCCATCATGGGAGTTACCTCGTGATGCCAATAGGGCTTGAGTTCTTGATGAGATCCCAGGAATTTTTATGCTCGATTCCAGAAATTAATTTTTTGAGAATTGACATCCTTGGTTCTGGTGATTCAGTTCTTATCAACATATATTGCTTTAGACAGGTATTCAGGCAGTAGTGTGGTGTATAGCCTGTAAAACTGTCATTTGACTTGTAGAACCAACACTTATAGAACACTACTGCATAAAATTGCATGAGTGCATCTTATATGGGTCTGTACGTCGAATAATAGTGGTCATACATTATTATTATTATTATTACATGATTTATATAGCGCCAATTTCGAGGATCGAGTCATGAATGCAAACAGGTTTTGTGTTCATGCTCACGTAGGACATAGTTTAATTTTTTTCGTTGGTTTATACCTTACCTTAATCAGGTTGCAATGATCTAGTGGTAACATGCCTGTCTGTGGTGCATGAGACCCGAGGTTCGAATATTGCTGTGAGCAGTTCGTGTGTTTGTGACAATAACCGTTAAGATATACGACCTTGGTCATGGCTGTAGTGCCTAGGTGGACCCAGTCTTCTACCCTTTGTGGGATGGTAAAATGAGTTTTAGCTTTCAGGCTGAGTAATACTAAACGGTGATAGTGAGTGTAGATGATAGCAGTTTCAAGGCGGACTCACATTCCTAATTTGTTGGCTTGGTCTGAGGGTCAGCAGCCACATGGCATTCTTCTACATATTTCACATGAAACCGGCAAATTCTCACAATTACTTTATTGTATTGACAGCAACATCGTCCTAGATATTATTATTATTATTACTGTCTTAGACCTTAGATTTTCCCGTGGTTCATATACAGAAATTGGTCAGTTATTTCTCCTGCTTTCTGTCAGCTCTCAACACCAGCAGATCATTCAAGCTGAAACGTCCTCAGTTGTCTTGTTTCACCATCTGCAATCAGTTTCTGCGGGGATGACTTGTCTTCTCTTTTCCAGGAAACAGGTATCAAGGGATTGCTGTCCTGGCATGAACAGCAGTTGTGGTCCGTTAAAATGTGGAACGGGCAACAAGTATTACGTGTTTAAACGTTTTGTTGTGTTCAGTACTCAGTGGGCGTGATTTTGTTTGCTGTAGAGAAACAGTGGTGATGTGCCTGAGTGAGCACGTTCGGAATGACACTCTGTTGGATAAGCCACATCGCATTCCGAAGGCATGTCGCAACCAGCTCAAGTTTGAACTCCTACAGAGGGTCAGTCTGCACTTAACTGTTGTGATTTTTACTCTGTGCAGTGCTAGTAATAACTGGATTCTAGAGTTGCTAAAGAAGAGAAACTATGTGTTGGAGACACTGTTAACAAGTGCTGGACAGGCATGCAATACAACTTTTTATATATCCATTTGCCAGATGTTGCTTTTGGCGTAATTTCATTCTTAAGGGCTCTGATTTTGTGGTCTTAAGTCAGATTACCAAAATAACTAATTTCGACCTCACATGGAGGCCATTCTGCACATTACGTTAAAGTTTAAATTTGATCACGCTTGTTTCAAGAGAGGAGACACAATTGCAAACTTTGTTGTTAGTAAGAACATAGCAGCTACGTCTTCAACACAGACACAGTAATAATTATTTTGTTGCACAACAGTTTGCCAGCTACTAACTGCATGGTCTGTTTATCATACCTGTTTTCATTATTGTATTGATTTTTAAACTTTCGTGGGGCAGTGTGATTTTCGCTGACTAAAACGAAAACAAAAATGGTCTAAAACGAGAAAATAACAAATTCGTTAACGAAAACGAAAACTAAAACTAAAACGATACTTTGTTACAGTTTTTCAGAATATTGCTCTTATACATATCTAGTCTCAAACATCACAGATCTTTAGCAACAACAAAAGAGCACCTGCTCACAAATATTAATTTGTGTTTATAGATATATAGCTGTCTGCTTCTGTTGTTATTAGTTGTAGTGCTTATCATTTTTTGTGGAGTTTTTATTTTAGTTACAAGTAATGAAAACTTTGACTTTTTGTTAACAGCGGTTTTTATTTTAGTTAATAAAAATATTGCTGTACTAACATACCAGTTCTGGTGCTTGATATGATTCTGTAACAAGAATTACTAGCAGTTATATGATAATTTAGCAACATTTCTGCATCAGTTTCTGAATACTGATAATTAGTTATTTACTTAATGAAGTAGCATTATGCCGCCATGTAAAATATCATAGTTATTAAAGGTGGTTTTGTCGTTATTGTGTGTTTGTTCATGCACGAGTGTATCTTATGATTGCCATTTAACTAAGTACCGCTTATACTGTTAGTAGCTGTTGAAACTCTACTCCAAGTAATCTCGTTGTACAAAAATAGTGATCTAAAAGATGCATACAGTTATGTGATAACAAGTATTATATGTATGTTTATTGCTGTACATTTAGCGGATCAGTATGATTGAAACTGCTATTTTGAAGTGATTGAACAGAATACAACTGTATAATTTGGATTTAACTTAATTAAATCGTACCGGGACCAACAGTCTGGACTTCTCTGTCTGAGTACCTGCAGGATCCAGCTGTTGAGTCCGAGCAGTTTAGGTAGGAACTGAAGACGTATCTGTTCGCCGGACCTTCGAAGTGTTAGTTTATTAGAGGTGTTTACGTAATCGTGCTCCATAAACCGACATTTACCAGCTTACTTACTTGTTTAACTTTTGAGCAAATTCATGCAACTGGCCCTCAGTTCTGTGAGAGTTGGAAGATCAGCTATGTGTGTTTGCATGATTAACTTTTTGTGTTACGTTGGTGTGGTGTCTATGTGTGTGTTCTATCTGGATGTGTGTATTTGTTGAACAGGGTGAAAGTATCAAGTTGGACCCAGCACTGATGTCAGCATGTACTGATGACGTTGCTAAGCTTTGTCCCACTGTCTCTCCAGGCGGCGGCGCTGTAAGTTTTCCACAGAAATGATGACGACACAGTTTTGTTCAAATTGAGTCAGTTGAAAAAATCTGTATTAATCCCATCAAGTAGACACAGTATGTATAAATGTGGTGACTATAAACTGGGACAAAATTAGATAATTGTCCTTATTGCAGGCATGCAACTCCTTGAGTAGCATTTTCTTTGCCTGAAAAGTAGTGGGAAAATGATCCAGTCCTGGAAAGTCATAGAATTTACTGGGCGTGTTTTGGAATTGATGGAAGATGAAAAAGTGCTCTCAGTATCCAGCTCCCGTTCTCCTCCAGTAGACAGCATCTGAGCTATGATGGTTGTCTGGAGGTAAGAAGGGAGATTATCAGAACTGCTATTTGTTGTATTGTGTACTGAAGTTGTGCTAAGTCATAAGCATACTTATATAAGCAGTTTTTACAGTTCTCTGGATTGGGTTTTGTCACACTGGGCCCATTTCACTGTGCGTAGACTTATTTGTGTTTATGCGTTTGTATGTTTTTTTTTCATACTGCATTTAGGTCATATTATTGTAACATGGTGGGTGGACCTGGTGGGATTGAAGCCTAGTGCTTAGGACCCTACCTTCCTTCAGTGCTTCGACACTGTTGGTTGGGTTTTTTTCACCCGTAAAACCCATCCGCGATATGAGCTATAATGTGTTTTTGGTGGGACGTTAAATCTTATTGAACCCAACCCAACTCAGTATCCAGCCATGTTTTCGATCAAATTTTTTAAGGTTTATATTATTGTACTCAACTCACATTAAGGTTCAAGACTTTATACTGTTTTAATGTTTTCTCATTCTTCTACAGATGCTCGGGGGGGTAAACAGCATCTCTTATTGATCTCAGGGTGTGGCGTCCCTGCCCCATAAATGTCAGCCTCCCCTATCCTCCGCTAGACAACATCCGAGTTATGGTGATTTTTTGGAGGTTAAGAGGGAATATTATCAGAACTGCTCCGTGCTGCTTTGTGTGACACAGTGTTCACAGTCAGCAGCATACTCATATGAGCAGTTCTTACAGGTCCAGCAGATTGGGTTTGTCTCATTGGGACCCTTACGCCATGCATAGAGGCGGTTGCATAGAGTTGTATTATTGTAACATGGTGGAGTGGTCCTGGTGGGATTCAAGCCTTATCTGCATGACCAACTGGTTTCCTCAGTGCTTTGACACTGTTGGTTTGGTCATATGAACTGCAAAAATCGTCCCTGATATGACCTATAATGTGTTTGTTGGGATGTTAAACCTTGCTCAATGAATCAGTCTACAGATGCTCACTCTTTTTCCCTCTCTGTCATTAAGACACTATTTTCATCTACGTAAATACAGTTTACATAACTACTGTACATTTAAACTTGGTTACTATGATCACAGTAATGATGAAGATGGTGCATCATTACTTGCAGAGCATGTGATTACTTTGAATTATTCTGCTATCGTTTGCATTAGTGTGTCGCTTGTAGATTCTTGACATTCTTGGCATATTGTATGCAGGTGATCGCATGTCTTCGCAAGAACAAGCGTGAATTGTCCAGCAAATGTCATGCAATGATATTCAAGAGAGAGGTAAGACTGAGCCGCAGAGTGACTGCATGTGGAGATAGACCTCGTTTGTGATCTGTCATGCAATGATTTTCAAGAGAGAGGTAAGACTGAGCCACAGAGTGACTGCATGTAGAGCTAGACCTCGTTTGTGATCTGTCATGCAATGATATTCAAGAGAGAGGTAAGACTGAGCCACAGAGTGACTGCAT
>Ga0049105_1000268_pt1 | contig 15916 bp, 10 predicted proteins | sample WorMetvaBAHAMAS1_FD_61260 | JGI IMG/M metagenome (GOLD analysis project Ga0049105, IMG submission 61260) | Worm MetaG Olavius vacuus BAHAMAS.1 | ecosystem: Host-associated > Annelida > Digestive system > Unclassified | place: Germany: Marburg | collected 2013-04-09
TTGAAGATAGACCTATAATGTCTGTAAATCATTGTCTCCCAGTTCCAGTGTTCTACTTTTGGCGAAAACTATAACGCACCCTGCAGCGCGGTCTCTCTGCGATAGCTGAGCATCTTGTTTTATTTAATTGCGTTATTTCACTGAATTTAGTAGTTTGGGGACCAAATACGTCAGTTATGTGGTGAAGTAAGACATATGCTGCAACAGAAGTAGCCCAATTTGTTCGGCATTGACTTATGACGCTCAGGGCCCGTTGCACACACTTAACCAAATGGTTACCTAGAAAAAAGCGTTATTAAAGACGGGTATTACCTCCAATCGAAAACGAAAATTTAACTTAGGGCCTATTGTGCAACATTGTGCGGCCATTTCAGCAACAGCTGTCGAGTTATTCATATGAAACATTTGGCAAATATACCATGCAGTCAGTCCCATTATCGTCGAACTGTGGGACAAATTTCATGACAGTCATCGTACATGTGTTTTCATCCAAACTGCAGTTGGCTGTCGTTATACCGCCTGCATGTTATCAGCGGCAGAGCATCACACTGCCTTTTGACCCAACGCATAAAAATTTACTACCCAGACAGATGTAGATGTGTGCTTGTGAACAATTTGCCCAATATGTCATTAGTCTACATGAAAGTGGAAAGGCCGGCAGTCGTAACCGCAACCTCTCAAATGCCAGCCAGACGCACTATATATACGCAATCACGCTAAATTAATCCGGCAAACATGCAAACCCAACAAGCAATCAACCCAAAATGAAACGACAAGTGCAGCTTGGTGCCGCTTTCCAGTGAAAATCGTAGGTCTACTCAAGACTAACTTGTATCAGGACGACTCGTAAGCTTTCCCCACGCAGACGTAGGGCTGGAATAAACCTAGGATTCTTTAGAAAAAGTTATATAAGTTTTTAGGTTTTTAGGTTTTAATGTACGAAGACCGGTTCACAGGACAGAAAATTATTTCTTTTCTCCTTCCACATCATAGCCATGTGCAGAACATACCGGTAGCTATAAACACAACTAATTAGACTGAAAGGCAACAATTTGCTGTTGCAACTGTGAGTCTAAAATCTGGATTTTTAAGGGTTTTCTAAAAAACAAAACTAAAAACCTAAAAGTTAGACTTTTGAGGTTTTTAGGTGTTTTTGTGAAAACACCTCAAACATGTTTTACAACCCATTTCTACTGCCCTGATCTACAGCCTCGTCATACCCAAGTACGTCATTTCACACGCGAAGGTTGGCGATCAGATCCACTGCAGCAGTGAAGAGTGAAGAGATAAGAACTAAGAAGGGCACCTGTCAAGGCTGTCAGTATTTATTTACTTATTTATTCACGCACACTCATTTGCCAGGTGAGTGAAATTTGGTTTCACTTTTAGTTTACCTGTATTAATTATTATTTATAATTCGCCATAGAAGCGCACACGGTAATCACAGAATACAAATATCACGGTACGAAAACCTGCAGGACAACAATGCAGCGTTCAAACTGCACTAATAATCGCCCTTTGTTAATAATAAGTGTCCCAATTGATTGAATGTGCTGAAAGTTGCAACATGGCATGCATTGTTATTCGCTCTCGCCATCGGGTATTATTTTATTGTACGATAGACCTAACCTTTAAACGTTTTTTTTCGCTTAGCACAATGACCAACATGTGAATTCTGAATACATGTTGTCTACTGACTGTAGGATGATGCATCTGATGCTGAGATGCGGTTTGGCTTCAAAGCGTTCACTTCTGGCTGCTCATCAAAGAGACTGCTGCGATTACTGAAGTCTGGTTCATCGGTGCTACTTGGAGTGTTATTAGCTCTGACTGTAGCCACCATTATATTCACATCTAGTCTACACTATCCATATACAGCATTAACAGTCGGCGGCACTGTCATCCCTGATACCACATTTTACCAAGTCTGCAGCCGCCTGGACAGCAATGCAACTCTAGTCAGATACGACATTATCAAGCCACTTGATAGACCAAACTTTGAATGTATTAGAACAAAGACCAGTCCAGCAGTAACAGTATGCCTGTTCGATATTTGGCACGATGTGTATGTATCGAGAAGTCTTCAATCGGCCGGAATTTGGGAGCCTTATCTTGTCAACGAGTTTACCGAGGCAGTGAAACGTGGTGGAACCAAGGCCGGGGTCTGTATACCAGTACTTCCAATACATTACATTAAGTACTTCAAACTTTTGTATCCTCCTGTTATTTGACTTGTGCAATCTAGCAGAACTAATCACACACATCAGTTGTAGCTGAACTGTGCATTATGCTAAGTGCATTGCGCTAAGTGCAAAGAAACGTTTCTCCGATAAATAATTGAAAAATGTAAAAAAAGCAGCAGGTTGCATTATATAATTTTTTTATTATATTAGTGTATTCATTAAACTATTATGGTACGTGTGTAGAATTGTCTGTATGCATTTCTGGTAGTTACATTAATTTGTAGTTATGCAGCAGCAACAAAAATGCATCTTTATAGGTCATTTTTTTTAAGTTTTGTTTTTCAACATTTTAATTTAATTTGTGAGTCACTGTAGTCCAAACTCTCTATGCACCAGTACTGATTGATGGGCAGGTACTTGACATTGGTGCAAACATTGGCTACTACACGCTGCTGGCAGCAAAGTTGGGACAACAAGTTGTTGCAGTGGAGCCCGTCCTAGACAGCATTCAGCGACTTCAGCATGCCGCACATGCCGAGCACGTGACAGAACGTATCACAGTCGTTCACAACGGAATAGCTGATGTGCGAACGAAAGCCACACTGAGACAGAGTGGCCACAACCAGGGCGATTCCAGAATTGAACTACGAGTACGTTGAGCACTTGCAACTGAATAATTGGCAACAATGCAACGATGTTTTCATTGTCAGCTGGCTATGTGACAACGACAAGAATGTGCTCCCATCACTGTCATTTGTCATGTAATAAAATTCTTATTTATTTAACGTTCAAGTGTTGCTATCCACTTTCTGATAAAACTTTTTATTGTTCGATGGAGCTATACACGGCTGTGGAAGGAGTCTTGTCGTCTGAACACAGCCTATTAGACAAACTCAGACTCCTTCCACAGCTGTGTTAAAACGACAAATCTTCATGATTTCCTTTTTTGTTGCTGTCTGTTTTTAGCAGTTAATTGTTATATTGATAACTGTTAATGCTGGATAATTTGTTAAGTACTGTAAAACCAGTTTTTTCGCGTGCCCTTTATTTCGCAAATTTCGCGAGCCTGGCAAGTTTGCAAAAATAACGGGCCACGAAAATTTGAATACATTAGCGTTTCAGTGTAGTAGGAAGCAAAAACGCTAAAATTACGGGGTCCAAAATAATTAAATTGACTCAAACGCCAAAATTAAGGGCGGCCAAAATTAAGGGTTTTACAGTATTGGTGTTTTTCTGTGGTAACTTGTGGTATGGTATATAGACACAATGTACATTGTGTTGCAGGTGCAGGAATGCACTGGTGCATGTCCAGTCATCATTAACGCCATTGTCCTCGACGACCTTGTGGATGTTATATCTTTCAGTCAAGCTGTTATGAAGATTGACATTCAAGGCTCCGAACATACTGCATTCCAGTGTGCCAGCAGACTGTTCGATGCCGTTCACTTCACACATATCTTCATGGAGTGGGAAATTATGCGCGACTTCTTCATTGACTCAAATCACACGTCACGTGATAAACTACTTGTCGAACAGATGATTTCATTTCTCCTTGTTCGTCATTTCCTGCCTTATAAGCTAGTTTATGATGGTGCTGAACCATTAGATCCAAGACAATGGAGTAAGTGGCCAATTAACATTGTGTGGCTTCGGCTGGCAAACTCTGACGAAATGTCTTACCTTACAAGATCACATCACAAGAACTGGCCACCTTGACAATGCATGGATCATTATCGTCATAAACTCTGCATAGCTGGCAAGGTATAACTCCGACACTATGAATGTGACAAACTGCATGCATGCCTACATTCTTCAACAGGAGGATGATTGCAATCGCAAGATCCAAACGTCTGAGCTCGCACATCCAGACCAACGTTTTCAGTATCGGCTGGGTGGTAGGGTGATAGTTGGAGACAACCCAAGAGTGGTTAATACAGACTTGTGTGTGTGTGTGTGTGTGTGTGTACTTGCATTCATAAAGTTGCGAGGACAAGTTCGTGCAAGAACGTGGTGTATGTTGCGAGGTTGTGGGAAGTTCTGAGGTGCAATTTCTTACTTCTTCGCAACTAGGTCATTGCAGATGAATGTTGAGGTGGTCAAAGATGTACATCCAAAATATTAGCTAAGTCCTCGCTCCATTGTTAGCATACAAGTACGTGTGGGAGATGTGTGGGTAGGCATTGTGTGGGCGTGTACAGTGGCGCCGGAAGCGGTATGGCAGGTATGGCGGCCGCCATACCAATCTGAAATTTGGCGCCATACCAATCTGCTGAAATTTGGGGAGTTGATTTTCAGGAAAATCATTAAAAATTGTTGCCACCAGATGTCAGATTTTAAGGCTAACATGCACCGAAATCAATTTCGGGGGCCTTGCAGCGCTCTCCCAAACCCGTAGCTGGATTTAAGGGATCCTACTTCTAAGGGAAGGGAGGGGGAGAGGGAGTCGAAAGGGAGGGAGGGGAAGGAAGATGAGGGGAGAAGACGGAGGGGTAGGGGAGACTCGCCATACCAATCCTAGTTTGCTTCCGGCGCCGCTGGGCGTGTATTCTAATATTTGTGTGGTTGTGAGGTAAAATTCGTGTAGGAGAGTGGTGTTGTGAGGTTGTGGGAAGTTGCGAGGTGCAGTTTTCTACCGTCTCGCAACCGACAAAAACCTGTATGTGTGTGTGTGTGTGGCTTTTGAATATGTTGCGTCACGATTTCAGTATTTTTTCAAAGAAAAATTACGCAAGTTAACAAATGCGTTTTATTGTACATTCTACAAACAATATGCACATCTAATACAAACACAATGCTACAACACTAGTTGCAGCGATCAACACACTTCTTCTATAATGTCTCTTTAATTAATTACTGAAATATGTTTATAACAACTAAACAGTCAGTGTCGTGTGTCAATGCCACTTGCAGCTGCGGTAACTGTCAGTGCTGCAAGTGCTGGTTGTAAAATAGCGTCTTCACAAAAGCCTCGAGATCAGAAATGTAGCTGGCTGGCTGACTGATCAGCTTATCCTACTGCACACATCAAAACACAAACGTGTTTGTTCAAGGCAGATTAACTTATTACACCAAGAAACAAAATGTAAAGCACTGTGAAACACATAACCATGACATAAGTTTAAGCTGTCTGTACTGTATAATATATCATCAGCTTCCTCAGTGTGACTGACCTTACACAAAACCTCTACAGCAGTATAATGATGATGATGATGACAAAACAACAATAATAATAATAATAATAATTAGCTAGTTGCCTAATTTATTCATACGCATTCAAAGAATATATAAGTTCGTTTCGTTGTTGCATCGAATGGCTATGTTCTTTTTCGCGATGTTACCGTCAGTGAGATTCACCGAAGAAAAGGTACTCTTTTTCTTTATTCCCCGTGAAAAATGCTAAAATAGTGCATCTTTAAGTGTAACCCTAATCCCAACCCTAATTTCCAGGGCAGATTGATCAGATAAATCGGAGTGGTATTGTCGAACGGAACATTGTGGTCAAATAAATCTGGTTCGATAAAAGAACGCACCCAAACTAGCGGCGAAATGGGTACCGGCTGTCAACGAAATGGGCACCGGCTGCGACCAATCATCTGTCGAGTCATGGCTTATGCAGCCAATCAAGGAGTTGTCGTCTGCAGCAGGGAGGTGTGCCGTTAGGGCTGTGCATATATTAGGCAACTAGTTAATGTGAATGTGATAGTGATAACAATATCAGGTGGGTATGAACTTGCCAATTGCCATTGCTTTTGAAGTGGTATAAGTCTACATACCATTCTGCATCTACAGAAGTGCTGTGCAATGAAAGCATCTCTTATAATTTGGATAATTCTTACAGCATTGGGCCTAGAGACGAGAGCAGCAAGATTAGTACAACACGCAATATGAAAATACTGTGAAGTAATAAAACTAAAACTTCCCAATAATAGCAACAGACTAGCGAGTCTCAACACCACACTGTCAAAATGTATGCCTCCACTACCACAGGTTAAATGATCTGGGCAATGTTACAACCAGACCAATTAACCCATGGTGATGCAGGCAAATGGTTAATTGGCCTCGCTATGACCTTGACCTTTGACATCTGACCTTGAGAACCTTTTGTGCATTGCCCACTCACATGACGAATATTTGTGCCGCATTTCATTAAAATCCCTTCACCAATGCAAAAATATCGGGTCACACGAAATAGGTGTTAATGGAGAACATGGCTGGAAGGAAAACCGGAAAACATACATGTAATAATCTCTGTCTACTAATACTGGCAGAATCATAAAAATGCAACTCTATAGCGACTGTATGCTCAGATTTTCGATAAACAATAGTTGGATGCACAATAACGACCTGTTTCATGAAGTATGCGCATTAGTGTCGTCAAACGAATCTTGTTTTATCTGAATGACTGTCAGACTGTTGGATGCCTGCACACACAGACCACACTAGTGCACTTGGACCATCTTAGTCTTATAATGAACGACACTGCCGAATTCACACTTGCTGCATAGCTTGCTGGATAATGAAAGTATTGGCTCTAATGACGCCTAATATCACCCAATATGCCCCACCCTTGTGCAGGGAATTTGCTGCAGCCTACTTCCACAAAATTTAGTCAATAATATTAACGAGGAATTACATGTATTACATGACGCTTCCCATACTTTGAGCACTGACTATCACGTAAAATTAATAAAAAACATCTGCAAGCAGCATAGGGGCCTTGCCTTTTTGAGCTGAGTAATTCTGCAGGATGTCGGCGTATGCTTGAGCCAAGATGGGCTGGGTTTTATGCAGTACCATAAAACTTTCTCAGCATTTACAGGAATGTGAAACTCTGCCATTATTGTTCCATCACTGGCTAGTGATATTAACCGCAAGAAACAGTTGTTTGGACAGTCTTTTGCAAATCCACAGGTATTACGGTATGAATTTTTATGATCTGTCAACTTGTGTAAAAGTGTGCAAAATCAGCAAAACAGAACGGCCAACAGACTTCCCTAAGTTAGTAATTTCACCTTTCTATAGCACTCCGCTCTTTAGTTACAAGACCGGATGCCACAGATAAACCAATAACAATAGCAAAAGACAAGACATACGAATGTGCAACTATTTTATGCTGCATCACACAGCTGTAAAGATTTTTTTCCGCACTGACTACATCTTTGACTTATCGACATCACAATTTTCTCTGTACCTAGCAATAAGAAATGGCAATCTAAGTATGCAACTGACAATAAATAGTAGGAGCAGTGGCAGTAATGACTATACACATGGCCGCTAATTGGCAGACGTATAATAACAGGAAACTATGAAATGTGACTTGTGTGTATCGGTGTAATGGAAACAAGTAAGACAAATAAAAGGAGCCCTAGTACTAGCAGTAGTAACACCGATACATGGAGAATTACAGCACAAGAAGTTGCAGAAACATGACACTCTCTGCAAACAAACAGAGTGCCACAGTAAGAAGAGGTCATAATCGCGGTCCTGCTGCTCAAAAATTTGTGTCGCCAAGTGGTAATTCGGTTCTTGTAAGTATGATTGTGAGTTCGGAAATTCCGTGAAATTTATTCTACTCTTTGCGGATTTGTTACATAATTTTTTTTCACTTTATACGTTTTAATGATAACTATGCATTTACTTATTTTTCACTTGCAGCTTTTGAAGTGACGGTGTATTGATGTACCACAGGTGAAATTGTATAGCGTATGCAACTAATAGATGCATAATGCATTGTGGTACCGGTATCTCATTAATTAGCTACATCAATCAGCTGATTCCAAGTCCAACATTGCAAAGTGACACTGTAAAATAAGCATGTTCTTGACAAACAACTCTCCAGATCTTCATGCTTTAACTTCATGCATTATGTTCAGAAAAAAATAACTTTTTAGTACAGCTCCCAGGAATATAAGTGAATTCGAATGAAAATTATAGACATTATAACTTCCAGGCTTTGGCAATATTAACCGAAAATTTCCAGAAATATTAAATTTCAAGAAAATTTACAATCACACTTGTAACTAGGTAGGTGCAGATGGATGACGACGTTAGCTCACGACATCAGCTAGTCATAATGGCATATTTTGCAACATAAGAATATAATCGAAGTGTGATCTGGCAACAGAACTACAAGACCTCAAGCTAGTTGAACACAATAATTTGCAACTACAGACAACATAGGGGCAATGAGTGACTAATCACATGGCAGTGAGACAAACCTTGGGAATCTGAACGTCCATCGATGACATCGAGTCCTCCTCGTCATATGTTGGAGTTCCTGGCTCATGCTTGATCTGCAACATACTAGCATCGGAAGACGACTTCGCCTGCAAAGCAATTGCATTACATTGCTGTATCAACAATAGATAAATAAAAAATACTGCTCTGGCAGCCACCAAAAACTTGCATCAAGACCACTGGCTAACCCAGGTGACTTGGAAAAATGCATGCTACAACAGACGATTCAAAAGTTGAGGGGCGAAGCTAATTAGGGGACTTCTTTTCTCCAGTGCGGAAAAGGTCGTGTATGGTCAGAGCAGTTTCATTTTATCTGCCTGCAAGACTGAAAAAAGACAAATCAATTTTGAAAATAAGTTCTGAATTGTAATAGCCTGTTGTCCAAGTTTATGCTAATGTTGGCAGTATTCAGTACTTATAATCTATTTAGTTAAGTTAGTTAAGATTTAATTGCTACCAGTTCTTATTGACACTGGTGAATAAAGATTATCAAATGTCGCAGGAAATTTGCAGTTTTGCAAATTTAAACACAACAGCCAACACATCTGGCTCCGAGCTTGCCTGAAAATCTTGCCTCCTTTGTTCCCTGCCGTCGGATTTTAACAATTCCCATGACCTGGCCAGACTGCATATCACTATTGGTGCCATGCAAATGCAGAAAAAATGAACTCAGTCAAATGTCACCTGTTCCTGTTTCTGCTTCAGGATTTCCTGCTGCATACGCCGATCCTCGTCGACTTTTTGCTGCAAGCAGATTACAAACACTAGCTAATACACAGTTCTGTCATTAGCTACAGTACCGCTGTCATCATTAGGAGATTTGGTGCAGACCAGAATGTTAAACGTGCACGCTGCTTGTACTTGGTGATGTCTTGCACCTTATTGCAACAATAACTCTCTCTCTTCCATTAAATTCTCGAAATCAACTGATTGTACAGTAACTTTCAAACGCTGTGTCAAAGACCACTTAAAACACTTAAAATCTAACATGACTCTTTTGTATGACTTCACTCTATTTTATTGCCAGAGCAGCCTGGCTTGTGTAGTTCAAGCACAAACCAGTTTCTGACAGTCTGACTGACTTTTATGGCTTTTATTCGAGGATAACTCCGGCGAGTGGGTAGCTGGCTAATTAAGTGTAATTGCACATCAAATTACATTAATATCAAATTTAGCTTGACATGACGATCACCACAGATCTCGCAAGCAAATAGCCAAATTCTTGGACAGTCTTTACAACTTCACATCGCAAAGCAAATGTCGAAATCAATTGCTGACTGTCACATCATAATTAGTCTTGTTAGCCTAATTAGCTAGTTGCCTAATTTATGCACAGGCATTCATAGAATATGTATGTGGGTGCATTCTGTTTCAAGATGTTACCGTCCGTGAAATTCGCGGAAGATAAGGTGCTCACTTTCCTTATTCTCCGTGAAAATGCTAAAATATTGCAACCCTGAGTCTTAACTTAAATCCTAACCCTAATTTCCAGTGCAGGTTGATCAGATAAATCTGAGCGGTATTGTCGAACGATACATTGTTTTCAAAACATCCGGTTCAATAAAAGAACGCACCCAAACGAGCACCGAAATGGGTGCAGGCTGTCAACGAAATGGGTGTTGGTCGCGGCGAGGAGGTTTGCCGGAAAGGCTGTCCATATATTAGGAAACTAGCTAATTAATCTTCTATCACAACAAACCATTTTCAGCATTTTATAATCTGCCTCAGCACATCAATAAAATTACAATGTCGATTTGCCAAGCTCTGTTCTTTCAGTATTTCACTGCTGACATCCATCTAATAGAAATCAAAAGTGCAAAATTATCTAATACAGTTATTTAACTTTGCAACTTGCAGTCGTATAGATCACGTTGCTAGATACCTGATAAAGTTTCTCTTGTTGTGTAAGTCGCTCCTCCTCAACTCGTCGAGCCTTCTCAACAGCTTTCTGCTCATTGGCATCTTTCTCGAGTACTAACATGATTGCTTTGGGAATATGAGCCCGCTGCAGACACAGAAATACACACAAGCACTGTTGCTGCACTCTATCATATAGTCAAATAATAACAATAACGACAAGATTAGTGCAAAAGTTTTGAGCTCAAAAATAAGTAAGTAGTAAGTAAGTAAGTAAGAAGATTTCTAGTCAGCGCCCTTAACGTTCAGACACAGGGCAAACCAAACATAAACGTTTTCAACGATCGTTTGAATTGTACGAAGGTGATGTCCGGTTGCTGAATCCGAAGAAAAATGCCACGTTATTGTACAAAACCTGTAAAACTTAAGTTCAATTAACTCTGACGATGAATTATAGCAACCTGATGTGGAGTGAGTGTCTGGATGTGGTTGAGAAGTGGTTCTCGAAGCTCTGGACAAAGATTGAAGGCATCACGTAGCTGGACGGCTGGCAGCTGGAGCAGAACAAGAAACGACTGTGGCTTGGTTCGCTGACAACACTTCACGAAGCCTTCCCAGACTTTACGATTCTTCCATACCTGCAAATATGGTGATCAACACTTAATACACAACTCACAATCACTGCCACAGGACCACAAGTCAAACATGATGTAGATTTCTACAAGTGCTGCTTTATAACACATCTCCTCAGCAAAACATTAATCATGATAGTAAGTTGTAAAGATTGCTAAACAATCACAGGCCGGACAGATAAAGTATGCCTGCTTAAAGCTCATAAGCACAGCCAGTATGCATCAGTAACACTTGCCTGCTTGATAATAAGCCGCTGCATGATGTTCATGACGAAGCCGATGAGTTTTGGGTACATGGCCAGTGACTGAATCACAGTTCTCATCAGCAGTGTTGGCAGCGGGTTCATATCCATCAGCTGCTGCATCACGACTGCCAGCACTTCCTGTGTATAGATCGACTTCTCCGCGAAGCACAAATTGCACGCTAGCCACACCACAGACAATTTAACAAACACCGATCAACCATACGCATCGACATATGAATTAATGTATTTAACCAACCAGTGACAGAGGATCTCAGGGCTGCACCACGACATCCAAGGTAAACTTCAGAATGCGTGCGTGCACCGCATACCTTTGATGATTGTTTTGACATCAACTTTTGTCGGATCGACCCCATGAAGCGCTATCAGTAGTTCTGCCGGCGTAACAGGACTCGTGAAGTTCTGATGACCTAAACACACATAAATCACTTGCTGCAGTAACATCAATACAGTGGCCTGTCCTTGTGGCATAGCTGGCATGCTATGGGTCACTCAGGACTATCAAGGCATAGAACATAGAGGCCTGCACTAGAAGAAACTGGCCGCCAGGCTGCGTACTGTAGACATACAGCCCAAGGCTCTCCCAACAGACTTACATGCACTGCTACTACAGTAACAGCTGCAGCACATCATTCATACAAACAAATACCTTGCATACATTAAGGGGGCTGTACAATGGGCTGATCTGACCTGGCCTCAGCACTGACCATAGATTGTCATACCGGCATCTGCTTCTATGGTCACCCATGGTCACCCCCAAGAGTACAGAGTACAGAGTACAAGATCAATACAGTCAGTATGGCACACATTATGGACGCAAACTGTGTCCTAAGGCTACACAAACCTGCACACTGCAGTCAATTTTAGCTCTCCTTTTTGTTCACTAACATTATCATTTTAGTCACTATTAATCTGCTTGTGCTATAGGTGGCCAGCATGATGGGCATTTGCCCTTCTGGTTGCCTGCCTTTGTAAAACTCAATTGCTTTGTTATATCACATGTTTTGCTTGCTGATGGTGAAATAAATATACTACTACTCTCAAGGTCAAAGTTTGAGGCCAAAGAGGCCCATTTTTATCCGACTTATGGCGGGCTGCATGAATGTCATTAAAATCGCCATATAACTAAGTAACCATTAACACCCCTCTTAAATTAATTTCGTTGTATGAAACTGTCAGTGAAATCAAAGTGTAGTTATTCCGTGCAGCACTACTTACTGGCTGTAGATGATGTAATGTTGACGTAAGTACTTTGCGTACAATTTGCATCGAAACAAAACAACCTGATTTCAACTGTAGAACGCTCAGTTTGATTGACATTATCAAAACTCTCTTGAACTATTTCACATACTAATAATTACAGTAATAACCGAACTGTTAAATGGCACTTAAGTATAAGCAGCATAACCAGACCATATGGAAGTATCGTTGAATATTTCACACAACGATTTTTTTGCTTATGTAGTAATGTTACTCTTGGTGGGTTGCAGTATGCATACCTGTAAGCTTTTGGGCAAACGTTACATTTTTGCAAATCGAATCGTATTGGTTTAACGTTCAACCACTCGTCCAACCGCAGTCAGACTGCGGTTGGAAAATTCTGGCGTCGTTGACCTAGTTGCATAATAAACATCCATATATGGTAATTGTAGGCGGAGTCTATTCAACCAAACAGACCTTGGTTGATGTTGAAAAATGAGCCTAACGTCCGGCATGTAGGTAAATACAGGTAAACAAATACGAATACAACATACTGTGTAGACTAACAGTACTTACTTTGCACACCAAGTAAACGATTGAAAACTTCTTTAACGACAACCGGATTCAGCTTGATCAACTTTGGCAATGCAGCCACAACTTCTTTCTGCAAATAATGCACAAATATCACTATTCAGTAGAGGTATAAAGTTACACGTTAAACAGATACGGAATGGACTTACTGACAGAAGTATCAACTTCACCACACAAAAGTCTCATTATTCTCATGCAGTACACAGCATAGTAATATTTACCTTGGAAAGACCGTTGAGAACTGGAATGAGAAATCGGACATCAGACACTCGTTTCTGATAGAGATCTCGAACGCGGTCAACTAACTCTGGTGATGGCACAGCTACACAAATACAATTCACATAAATACAGTAAAACTTCGTTAACACGGACTCGCTTAACACAGACCCTCGGATTACACGGACAAATTTTTCTGGCCCGGTCAAAAGTCCTTGGTTTTATATAGAGATGCCGACGGATAACACGGACTCGGTTAGCATGGACTTTCTGATAACACAGACTCCGTTTGTAGGCCGTCGAGTACCAAAGTACACCGGTTAACACGGACAAAGTGACTTGGACTGCGACTTAGCGTGTGGGAGGCAGGTTTTTTACGGCTGCATCAGATACAGTGTACTAGCCACGTGACGTCCGCAGTACTAGCACACTGGCTGCTGTAACTGGAGATGTTGGGTCAGGGTCCACTAAGTTCACTACAATGTACATGTAAGTGATTAACACTGGCGGGGGTGGTGGTGGCTGCGCCTGGCTGAGACTACTGCTGGTGATGGGATGCTAATGTTACAGGCTGCTGGACTGGTGCATGTCACTGCGTCAGTCCGTATCGTATGCGTGAACATGAGTAACAAGTGCATAATTGGCATTGCGTTTCCAGTGTGCGTAGTTAATGTACTGTAGCTCTGACTTTTTCAGTTTTCAGATAACACGGACCTCGGTTAACACAGACATCCTTGGGCGGTCCCCACAAGTCCGTGTTAACGAAGTTTTACTGTAACTGACATCAAGTAAAACAAATAAGGCAACAGGCGATTCACATTCACATGCATACACTAAGGAAAACACTGTAATGAAATATGATAATGAATGCTTAGAAACAGCTCAGAACATAAAAATGCCTTGTAACGTAAATGATGGGGAGCTGCTATGAATGAGAAACTATACTCAAATTCAAACCTTTGTCGGTGAGAATGTGAATAATTCGAGTGACGAGTGTTTCAGCGCCACGCGGACAGTTCTCAACCAGTAACAGCAACTCTGGCGAATCCATCCCCATCCCCTTCACCTGGCAAACCAATCGCAACATTACACTCAGCAACTGATGTAAACTCCGGTGAATGCATCTTCATTCCTTTCACTTGGCAAACCTGTACATTTAGCAACTAGTATTTAGACCACAGATCTGTATAAATATTCTCCAGATACCGTACCTCCTATTCACGTCGTATCACATCATGTAGCCATGGATAAGCCCCCGAAAAAGATGGCGACAAGTTCCGGTCTATTTTTAGTGACAATCTACAACCAATCGCAACTCGTGGAAAGAAAGCAAGTGGCACGCTATTGGCCGATCAACACCGCGGCAACGGCTGTTCCATAAAGCGCACACCCCTCTCCGTTAGTTATTACAACGAAATTAACGGCGGCCATATTGGGTGAGGGGTTGTTCGAAAGAGGTGTTCTCCCGGCCCAGTACTGCCCGTGATTTAGACTGATCACCGAACACGTTATTGCACAATGTACAGAACTCTGTGATTTAACATCCAAAACAGTCACGAGAGACTACGTACTGGTGTTTCAAGAACTCGCAGTATGGTGCGTTTGATGTCGGCGACCGCTGCAGTGTATATGTTGGCAAGGTCGTGAATAAGACGATGATCGACAGGTAACAAGCCGAGGAACAGGTATAAACACGTCTTGATTGTCTCCTCAGACCACATACCTGGCAAGTCTGACACATCACACATTACACACAGACCATACTACAATGCAGACCAATGATATCGCGAATAACAACAAAATTTACTGGTTTCCATGCAGCAGATGGAAATAAATAACAAAAAATTTTTACTTGCAGAATGAAAACAGAATTTAAAAAAAAGTTTTTTTTGGGTGAAATAAAATAATAATGAATTTTATTCAAAAAAAATTAAACTCACAGTGCAAACATCATTTGATTTGGACACAGAGACTGGAGAGATGTATTTTTGTAAAGTGTTGTGATGGTATTAACTCACTGACTTACACCTGCAAACACGGACTGTTAAAAAGTTCCGTATCACCTTTCATTTGTTTTTTGTTAATTCATTGTTTACAAATTAGCAATAAAAAATTACCAACATTAAAAGCATCAGTTTGAAAGAGGCAGCAGTTAAATTTAGTTTTAAGTTTTTACCGTAAGTGTAACTTGTGCGCAAGTTTAATGTTAGTTCAAATTTTTATACAGCTTGCACCATAAGACCAATAAAATCATTTAAAGTACACATCTACTCTGTATAACCAATAATAGTTGTCTTTGCATAATGCAAAAGCCTATACAGGCAACAGTGCCAATGAACTACTCTAACAAAAAATATCTAATAAAGTGTACTAAACTGGTACTTATGTACACTGTACAACAGTTGTTACATCTTACCGACTTTCACTTTTACTCTACTCAAGAGCTCAGATGGAGGAGCAGGCTGCAGCAGATATTTCAAATGACCCATTGCATATTTCTGCACATATGCACACAGGTTATGACACTCACTTCACTGGTTCTCTTACTGAAACTGCCCAGACGCGCGGTCGTCGTCTCTAAGCTCACTTACGCAGCTCCGGCGTGGTGGGGCTTCATGACCTCCGTCGACCGACAGCGTATCGATGCTGTTCTACGTCGAGCTGCTCGGTCTGACCTGTGGACATTGGCTGGGACGCCTGACGCGTTTACGTTCGAGGACCTCTGCAACTCAGCTGA
>Ga0049105_1000269_pt1 | contig 15914 bp, 8 predicted proteins | sample WorMetvaBAHAMAS1_FD_61260 | JGI IMG/M metagenome (GOLD analysis project Ga0049105, IMG submission 61260) | Worm MetaG Olavius vacuus BAHAMAS.1 | ecosystem: Host-associated > Annelida > Digestive system > Unclassified | place: Germany: Marburg | collected 2013-04-09
CGAGGTCGGTATCAATCGAAAGCCCGTATGCGACTTCCTATTAGTGATTAATAGTAACTGACATCCTATCTCGTACCGTTTCGGAGTTATCGCAGCTTATTGTTCAAATTTTGGACACTGCGTTTTAGAGCCCCCTGGGGGCTCAAGGACAACGTACGATGTTCATCTTTGGCTCATTAGAAAGCGCGTAGTAGACTTCCTATCCATGTTAATCCAAATCTTTTCGCTAGGTGTTACAGCTGAGGCGCTACGAGCGAAAATAGATCGAAAATAGGCGATTTCGCTCCAACGTGGTCAGTTTTACCCAAAATTTCACGTAGAAGGTGTCGCCCATCAATCGTTTTTGCACAGTTAGTTAAACCAATGAATGCCTTACAACTTTGTCGCTGGCAGTTTCCACACAAAGAAACTTTGTAGCAGACTATCTTTAAGCGAAGTGCGATTTTACACGGAAAACGGCCGTTTTGCGTTCTTGAGCCCCCTTTGGGGCTTAGGGACAAGGTACGATGTTCATCTTCAGCACATTGGAAAGTGCGTAGTGGACTTCCTATTATTGTTGATTGAACTTTTTTCGCTAGCTGCTACGGCTAAGGCGCTACGAGCGAATATCGACTGAAAATCGGCGATTTCGCTCAAACGCGGTCACGTTGACCGAAAATCAGGTAGAAGGGAGTCGCCCCCTATCAACCATTCTTTATTCTCAGAAAATAAATAATCTTTCATGTAATATAAAAATCTGGACAGATTTTTCTTCCGTTTTGTCACAATCCACGCGTTTAACAGACGGACATACGGACAGACAGACACATTTCTCGCGACTATGCCGCCCTGCATTCAATGCAGCGCGGTAAAAATCACGGAATATGATCGATTTTTAATAAAATTGGCGTGTAATCCATTTACTCACTTTTTTAATTGTAACAACAAGGCACAAAGCAACAAAACAACGACAGACACAGCAGACAGGAAACAATAAAGCCTGCCGCAGTCATGAGTACCATAAAATCTCGACTACGTTTCCGCACTACTGTCGCAATAGGCTATTTCATCACGTTGTAGCTGGTATTTTGCCTGTTCAACCGTGTAGGTTTCCCGCAGGAAACCAGGCCGAAACAGTTTCTGCGTATCATGGTGGCGGCAGAGTCGTTGCTCACATCAACGATGCCGGGTTACCTGAGCCGGCAGCTTGAAACAGTCTTCCGCCTTCTGTTCAAGAACTCTCTAAGACTGACTGTTGAGTCTATATAAAACACTGGTTAGGCCGCATGTTGAATATTGCTCTAGTGCTTGGAGCCCACTCTACAAACAGATACGAGTAAAGAGTTAATAGGAAAGATTCGATACAGAGCTATAATGAATATGGAAGGTAAATCGTACAAGGAAAGGATAAGGTAGTTTGGATTATGGGCTCTCGAAGAGCGTATATACATAGAAATATTCGAACTGTTCAAGATGTTCAAGGAACTATCTCGTGTCGGAATTGATTAATGCTATACGATGGATGAAAACAAGAACGGTCACTGTCTGAATCGTATAAAAACTCGGTGCACCATTAATATTACTAGACATTTTTCTCGAATAGGTTGGTGAACAAATGGGTTTTGCTGGATCAGCGGACTTTTTCAGCGATGCTATGGCTCTAATATCTCGTTTTAACGAGTTCTTGTTCCAGACTTCTGTAACGTTTGCAACGCAACGCACTGGTCATGCTTTTAAGCTGTAAACAGATCCACCAAAGTTAGTCGAGAACGACTTAAGACCAATTTCTCTCACAGCCATATTAAGTAAAATTCTTGAGTCATTTGTGGGTGGATGGATCCTAGAAGCAGTCGGCCACCAGCTTGACACTAATCAGTACGGTGCTCTTAAGAAAGATCGACTTCCCATGCACTAGTTAGTGTGTTGCACCATTGGCCTATACTGCTCTTGATAATGGCAACTCGGTGCGAACGAAACGGTACTGCTCCTTCATAAACTACTCCTAAAAGTACTACCAGTGACAACTTTTTATGTCCATAAAACGTCATTTCATTTTATATTTTGTCTAGTACATTTCGGTGCCGTTGTTGTCGTACAATTCTCACTTATATTGTCTAACTGTATTTGTGCCTGCATGTGTATTAGTTGTATTTTTATTTTGTATTTTTATGTAACTAATCTAGCCTCATGGCTACAAGATTTTAATAAACTTACTTACTTACTTAAGCACCATTACTTTTTGAACTTCTGAACTTATGAGATGGGTGAACTCTGGCGGGTACGCAGTCTCGGAATTTTACCAGCCACCCAGGTCAACTCAGCCTGGCCATCCTTCAGTATTGTGGGTAGGCGCAATGAGTACTAGCAACCGTCACAATCTCTGCGTGTAAGAAACACGAGTCTAACTTCGGCGTAACTGCTTTTTGAACTAGTCGAGCTGTTCAAGTAACGTGAGTACTCAGGCCAGCCCTAGCCATCACCACTGATCGCTCAACATAATTGACAGCATACGCGTAGCCAAGGTGATTTAAGGGGTGCATGTACCCCACCCGGGCTAGAACACCAAGCAAATGTCATCATTATCATCATATCTTTATTAAAAGTTGCGACAAACCGCACATGCTACAATATTTATATAAAAAAGTTGATATAAGTAAATTGTAAGAGCGTGCGTTAATAAATGTCTATACAAGGTGAGCATAAAAATCACAGTCCATAAGATGGCTAGTGTGAGCCGGTAACTGCTCACACTCAGTTTGTGCTCAGTTCGCGGGTGAACCTCCTGCTGCTACACGCATCATGCATCAAAAGTGCACCAGTATATGCCATTTTCAGACAAAAGATGTCACAAATTTGTAGGGGATGGGGCTTAACCGCATCCATACCCCACCCCCTTTATTATGGCAAACCTCAAAATGACATGACGCCTATGAGTGCAAACCCGCAGCGAACATCCTGGCTTCACCTGTGATTGGCAGCGTATTGTGCATGTGCTTGTGACTCACTCCAGCGAGTGATGACCGCGCCAAGCCCATGCACGATATTCCGCTCGGACATTTCCGCGTGGCCACCAATATTTACACGTGAAAGCTTACTGATTACATTCCTAACCCTAACCTTGACCTTAACCCCAAACCTAAATTGACATCATTAGCGATATTTTAACGTATACGTAGCTAGCGGAGAAATTTCGTGGGAAAACCGTCCAGAGGGAAGCAACCGGCAGACCGACACTTTTCATCTGCTTTCACTGCCAGCTGCTGTCAAGTCACCGGGCGTGCTGGTGCCGGTGTCTTCGTCTGATCGGCTGAAATTTGTCATCGCGGCGTGTCGACAGCTCGTCGCCCCGATCGCCGTATCGGTAACACGATATGACTTAATGCGGTCGTATATTATGCGCGTAATGGTAGGGTAAGTGACGCGACAAGAATGTGACGCTGAGACACAATGTTGTCCCGCATCATCGACCCAACGGAACTGACATATACAGTAGGCAACTAAGGCAAGTCCGCATTTTACTCTCTTTCAGATGATGTACAGCGTCACGTGAACGAACGAACTCTGCTGAGGACAGAAGGCAAACAGTGACGTCACATCAAATCTTTTCCTGGAGAAAACACGCACATATGATTCTGTGAATGAGTTTTCATCTGGAACAGTTTAGACATCACAAATGATGATGTGCGTTCTGTAGTGCTGCTTTTAAAAACTAAGTGAAAGATCTGATTTATCTGATTTTATGTATACTTTTAGTAGACGTGATGTTTGTGTTTTTTTGTTTCTTTTTCATATTTTCATTTTTTTACTTATTCTGGGTATCTGTCAGTGCTTTGCTTTGATACCTTAATGGTTGCTACACTAGCGCTGTGTACTTTATAACTGGCTTTACTTTGTTACTTATATGCAACTCTGAACAGTTTAAACAAATAGATAAATAAATATGATCCGGTAAAGAGTTGCGTCTGTCCTCTGCTGTGTATGACAGTAGGTTGTTGTGGAGAGTTTGTATGATTTATTTTAAATGCTTATCTGTCTTCAAAGCAGTAAGAAAGAGAAAACAAAGATTCTTAGAAAAAATGGTGTAGCAGAATCATTTACATGAGTTGTTTTTATAAGGCCACCGCTAAACTAAGGCTGCAGAGATCTGTTTAATTTAAAGTTTTTCGCATTAGTTTGGTCTCGACTGAAAGTAGTGTACTTAAGTGTATTGTACATGCTGTTTGTATTGTGCTGAATTATTATAGGTCTATTATTCGCACAATGTACATACTGTTTACGCCATACTTACTTAAGAGCATTTTTTTTCTTATTTCGCTGCCACTCTTACTCTTATGAATAAAGATTTTCACTAGTCTCTCACCACTGAACTCCTTCCGGTGGCAGCTGAAACTTGTCTTTTTGCCCCCGCCGTTGTAGTTTTTCTGCGATTGTAAGGCCGTCTACAAATACTTAGCTCATGAGGCTGCTGGCAAGATCCTGTACTAAAGCCCGGTACAAACGGGTAGTGTGTATGGGCTTAATGAAGTTTGTTGACGTTTGAATACGCACTTTGCTATCACTGTATATCCATGACGCCTGCTAGTGCATGCGCTTTTCTCTTCTTGATCGTTCGTCCCAGCTTATATTGCAGGACAGGCAGTTACGCGACTGAGCATTGAGCAAACGATAATAATTCGTTTAAGAACAAGACTAATAACAAAATTAATAACTTAACAAGACTGAGTTATAGCGCATTGTTATCTTACTGCTATACGCCACGTACGCACAGCACACGGTGGACCAGAATCGGATCGTCATTAAACGTTTGAAACTTCTGTATGATGACATATAAAAGTGTTTGTGTATATCAACATGATTTCTGTTAACTTATTTAAATGTGGCTAAATTCAAAACGCAACTCGTAATTCCGATACAGAACTGTGCATTCTGATGCGTATGCACATGGAACGCCTTTCTATCATCACATACAGGAATTGCAATTTTGAAAACAGTCCAGTTTTTGACCCACTATGTAGTATTTTCATATGCCAGACCACCGGGACCAGCCGATATAGAAAGGGGGTAAACGTCATACAGTGACTGCTACGCCTTACCTTTTATTAGCTCACTATTAGTTATCGTCACGTTATGGTATTGTCGGCATTTTTGATAGGATGAATATTAAAATTCAGCATCTTTTGTTCGATGGTAATCAGTTACTCGTCACTGAGCAGGTAGTGATTATTAAAAGCTAACTCATTCTCCCTCTTCATGTTAACAAATACATATGCAGTGCCACGCGTCTAACGTGTCTGCAACATAAAGATGGTGCTCAGAGGTGTCCGACGATCACTTGACTCTGAGTCAGCGGCTACACTTGTTCACGCATTCGTGACCTCCCGAGTGGACCAGTGCAACGCCGTACTTTCCGGAGCCACGAAGTCGGTCACTGACACCCTGCAGCGTGTTATGAACGCTGCCGCACGCGTCGTCAGTGAAACAAGAAAGTTCGACCACGGCCTGACTCAGATCTTGCATTACGACTTACACTGGCTCAGCGTGGCAGATCGAGTAACGTATAAGCTTGGTGTCATCATGCACAGATGTCGGCATGGCAAGGCTCCGTAGTACCTTGTGGACTGTTGCACACCGGTCACCGATGTCATTGGCGGGCAACGTCTCAGGTCGGACACACAGCAAATGATGGTGGTGCCACAACATCGGCTATCACTGTTGGCCGCCGCTGTGCCCCATGGTCTGAAACTCCTTGCCGGACGACCTCCGCGCACAGCAGGACTATGAGTCCTTTAGACAGCGCCTGAAAACCTGGCTTTTCTCTAGCTACTAGCGTTCTCAGCGCATTCGTGACAATTGCGCTACATAAATTCACATTTACCATACCATACCAAACCATATGTAACACCAGTGTGCTTAAAATTCTGAAATTATGATGTTGTTTCGGCTATTTGTATTTTCCAGCGCAATGATATAGCAACGAGAAGAAAAGAAGCAATGAAAATAGCAACATCACAAATAAGCAATCAACTGTATTGTAAGGTATAACTCTGGATGAAAACTGGAAGCATGACAGACCGTTAACAATGCACGGACTGTATTCGTAATAGATGATAATATTCAACTATGTACGTAAAAAAAATTAACTGTGCTCGCGAATCTGTGCATTCTAAAATTATCGTCGAATAACATTACTGTCAATGCCATGCAAAATACCAACTACCGGTACAGGATGTCGTTTATACTCTTAATTTAAACAAAACTAAAAAGTGAAATAAAATAATGGAAAGCAAAACACAGATGACTGACTGGAGTGCTAAATACAACAGCATTTCTTATGTATGCATCACCTATACAGCATCACTGACGTAGCATTCTTGTCTCTAAGATAACACAAAACGAATAGGTTGTGTTATTTTGCGACTAATAAACGTCTCGGTATTGAATGAAAGGCACGTTGTAATAGCGCAACACTTCTTTCCCTGCACTGTCCCTCGTTTGCAGCGGCGTATCCAGCATTTCAACGTACAAAGGGCATGAACTATTCATCAATTTCTGACGACTGTTTTTATAGTCGTCACTCTCCAGCATGTTCATCTCTATGGGCCTCTTCACCTAGCCATTTCTCCATACGCGTAGCCTTTCCGTTATACCTACATATAGGGCCTTTCACTACCATATGCGACACTTTCACCACGTGATGAGGCCCTTTTACCCCCGTGAGCCCCCCCCCCGCTCGAGGGTTCGGATGGTCTGCGCCGGCTCTGGAAAACTGCCTCGATAGCTTCCCACACTTCAGGGTCTTTATATATTTCGAACTGGTTCTCGATTACAGTTTGAGTGTATCACGTTTCGGAAAAGACTGACCGCGGCTGCGGTGCCAGGCGTTTCGTACATTAACCTTTTCGTTTCTTGACAGGGTTAGGGTTAGTTACCTCGATTAGGATTAGAATTAGTATTAGTATTAAGATTAGGTGTGAGTGTCAGAGTTGGGAGTTAGGGTTACGGGTTAGGGTTATTATGTTAACACAACTGAAACTCATTAGAGACGCCTGGGGTACGAGACGCCTGGGTACGAGAAGGTTAGGGTACGAACTGCGAAATATCTGGAAGCCAGTGGGCTGCAGTTAATAGAGTATAGATCAACAACACTGACACTGACAGCGGGACGAATACGGCATTTTGGCGGACGTTCCCGAACGTCGCTGCACAGGGACTTTGCTATCAGGTATGCACACAAAACAATAAAAAGTATCAGCGCAGACAATGCCCCGATGGTGGATGAAATTGAACAAACACGTGAAGATAAAACTCAGTGGATATAAAATTCTATTTGCAGAATTAGTTACGTTTAAGTTATGAAAGTAGAAGCAGAATTATTATGTTAACACAACTGAAACCATTTGTGAGCTGTCATTAAATTAACTTGAAAATTATGTTGTCTGCTGAAATGGAAATTAAACTGAAATTTGAATTATTATGTTCGAACTCAATGAAAGATAAAAATAATATATTTATTTTCGGAAGTAAAATATCTTTGGGTTTACAACTACGACGAGGGTGAAACTATACGTATGACAGGTGTCGAGTATTGTTGTTACAGCCTGAATACCGCGGCTGAGCACCAACCAGCCCGCCCCCGGGGTACCGTCGATCAAATCCAGACATCGGGGCCCACTGCTCCTCAGCTAAACGTGGTGGCCATATCCGACCTCCGTGATAAGTCAGACCGTTGCCGGCAGTCGAAGAATGTAGTCCGTATGTTGGCCAACAGGTGTAAGGCGACGCTGCTTCGACCTCATCTGTCCTCCATGTTCCTACAGCTGGCGTCCAGTCCGCAATGGACGGGGCTGTTTGTGGAGAAACGAACCCGGCCGCATCGCCAGCGTGCTGAATGCCGGTGAAGCGATCGAACGATGACGTCATTTCCGTTCCGCCAACTTCCGGCGGAAGTGTGGCGGTCGGTGGCGTTTGTTTGTCGATGTGTGACGACTTCGGCGACTGAGCAGGCGGCGACGAGGAGGACGAGGGCGGGGTGGTGCAGGTGTCTGTGCCGTTGACGGACGGGCTGAACAGGGACGCGGCAGCGGTCTTGTCAAGGCCAAGGCCTTGTTCGCCTCCGCGTTGTTTTACCAGCTTCTTGAACTTACTGCGACGATTCTGGAACCAGATCTTCACCTGCAAACCGGAATACAGATCGTCATCATCAGTAATGACAATGATGATGGTGAAGATCGAGTATATTTTATGGAAAGATATGCTAAGATTTAACGTGCGTGAAAAAAATGACAAAAGCCAACTTAATCTAACACAGGTTGTGTATTTGCAGCTTTCATTGTTCTTGTACCCGCCGGTAAATAAATGTTTATTCATTCACTTACTCACTCATTAATTCAAAATAAAAAAAACTAAATCGTTAAAAAAACTTTCACCAAAAACGAGGAGCAGACAAGATCTGAAAAATATTCTTGATTTCAGTGCTTGTGCTACCATATTATATGGTGAATAAAGATGCATATAAATCAGTTCCAATTAGATCAAGAATAAGAACGTGTAGTCTGTCAGTATTGCCATCTCACAGCTTTGCGACATTCGGTTGTACGCTTATCAACATTTTATGTCAATAAAAAAGTAAGCCAAAATGTTTTGTCATGTCTTCTACAAAACTTGGCCGATTCTGATAAAAGTTTGATACATAGTATTCTGAATAAATTTGCCACAAAGTGTTACAAATGTTTTCGACTTCACCTAAATAGTGTCTCTACACTACCTGGTGAAACTTAGACGCCGTGTTTTTTTGCGAAAATCTCAATACCACGTCCTAGTGCAAAGTAAGCCAACATTTTTTTCGTCGTATCTTTTATAGAACTCATCCGATTCTGACTTTGGCACACGATGTCTTGAATAAATTTGCTACAATAATGAACGTGTTTTGTGTTTCGTCTGAATACTGTCTCTACACTATACCGTGTGAAACTTAAAGTTCGCGTGTTTACGTACATGGCTGTGAAATGCCATACGAAATGAAATGTAGGTCTAAATGTATTTAATAAACTTTAAAGACATCGAAAAATGAGATCTGACGGCAAGAAAAAGAAATATATCAGGTAAGCAACTGTTCAAAGTGCTATCCGTTTACACGGACGCACGCCCTGGCTGCCTCTGATAGATGATCTCATCGACGACTCTCTGCTTGGCTCTAGCGTAAAACTGAAATAAAAATAAAATTGTTTAATTATTAAAATGTTTGCAAAGTGTACCGTCTGTTGTAACCATAAAATGTTTATTATAGCTGCATTATTGGTGTAAATAAGGAAAACTGTATAGACTTTACGATTATTTCCCACTGTAATTTTCATATAAATACGACTTAGTCACTTTCTGCGCCTATAGTATTTTGCTACATATGGCGCGTAATAAGTTCTATTTTACTTACTTACTTACTTACTTACGTACTTTAACTTTCACAAGGTAGTGTAGTAACACTGGTCGGTTGAGGTGGAAAACGTTTACATTATTACGTGTCAAATATATTCATGACATTGTGTACCAAATTTTATCAGAATCAACCGAGGTTTATAGAAGATATGACAAAAACATTTTGGCTTACTTTTTTCTTGGACACGGTGTATATACACAGTGTCACTGATGATAGACCACACTTCTTTTTCTATAATCCAATACTAAATTATATTTCTTGGCGACAGAAGCACAAGGGTGTGAACAATTTGTCCAAAGTTGCTACGCTACCAGCAATGCCCATAGAAAGTCGAACAGCTCTACCGTTGTGCCATTACGTACATGTAATACACAATGTGTGCATAGAATCAGCGCCTCAGAATGGAGAGACCAAATTGTTGTTGACAATTAGGTTAACATTGATATGGTCCAGCATTAGCCAGTCACCTGATAAATTCATTGGCACTTCCGGCACATGCCTAAAATATATAATTTTATTTTGTCGTTGATCTGTTGGGTGCGTTCGTTTATTGAATCATATTTATCTGACACCGACAACATTGTATACCGTTCGAAAATACCACATCGACTGATCTGATCAATCTGCTCTACGTTCTTTTATTTTGACATTTTAATTTTGATTAATCGGATGGTATTTTCGAACTGCACAATGTTGTCGGTGTCACATAAATCTGCGTCAGTAAACGAACACACCAATACATATCTACAACAAAATAAAAATACATATTCTATGGGTGTGCCGGAAGTGCCCGTGAATTAATTAGGCAACTGGAAATAACTGCCGGTTGAATGATCGTCACTCAAACGTTGAGTAGTACTAAAATTCAGACTGTCCACTCCCACTTGTATATTTATTCTGATCATATTCACGAATATAAACGTTTGGCGATTTAAATTCATAAAACACTGCCACAGTGCATGTGACAACGACAGTTTGCTGCACTAGAGATATATCGGGATGTTGAATTTGTAGAACTGGAAAATGACAAATTGTTAAGTTCTGTGCATGTAGTTAGCATACCGTTATAACACAGAGCTTATGTTATGTTTTCGTGTGACGACTACGATAAACTGTATGCAGTGGTAGACTGACGACTAGACTTTTTCGTTTTGTGTCAACTGCATTTATTTTGTGCTGTTCTTTGAAGAATACGATTGTCGTTATGCATTACAATACTGACGAAAATACAACTGTCCTTTATTGCTATTAGTATTATTGTTATTATTGCTGTTATAATCACTACTACTATTATTTATTCGTTAACTCGCATCAGAAAATACATATAAAATCAAGCAACTCAGAGCAGGATAGCTAAAACATTGTATATGACAAACACTTACTCTATCCATAGCAATATGAGGCTGTTAGCATTTCCAGGCAGTGTAGAGTGAGACCGTATTGGTGCAATCCGTCATTTTCCAGTCTGTCATTTTCCAGTCCTGCAAATTCTAGTCACCTATATTATCTTGTGATGAAAATGGTTGAAAATAGACGCTTTAAATTTATGGACATGCTCTTAGAACACTCAAGGTTTTCTGTATTTTATAATGCTTTTATTGGTAATTTGCTTTTATGGCCTTTTTAAAGTTGTTTTGTGTATTTCGCACGTGTTGTTTTGTTAAGATACCCATACAGATTTGCTACTGAAACTGTTCAGTTACAGTTTTATTCGCTACATGTTTCACTGTAGCAGATTACAGCAGTACACGACCAAGTGAGCTGCGATGACTGTCTGGTGAATGAGCGGAACAATTATCCTGCGCTGTATCGTGCCCCACAGTATAGCACGGTCGTAAGCATACTCATGTGAGCAGTTCTACAAGTGACCTGGTGCCTGTTGGTTAAGTTTTAAGTTTGTGTGTGTGTCTCTCAACCATATACCTCTTTGTCTTATGGTTACTATTTGTGCAGTTTGTACATTCTCTCTTGGTTGTCAGTACGAGCGTTATCGACTGTCTGCGAAGACTCTCTCCGAAATGACCCCCAGTTATTCACTCACCGAGTTCTGCCTCGTCAAACAGCTATCCTTGTTAACGTTTTGTTAAGATATTATCAATCAGTGAAGAAGACGTTAACAGCAGGTTAACGGCATGTGCACACACCGCTGAATTTCGTTATTTACGACTTCCACTCGTCGTCGCAGCTGTTCGCGCCAAAACAGAGTTACCGACGCCGATAATGGTGACGTGGAGTTAATTGTACGTTGAGCGCACCCAGAGGGAAATATGTAATTACACAGACTGAAAGAGGGGAACACACTGCAGCACGTGCCGGGTCAAACACACAGTGTTGTCGTAAATAGATTCGACGTCGACCAGACAAACAACCCATTGTGAGTCGACCTAATTTTACCGTTTTTTCGTGCGCACAAAAATCTCGTTACGTGTTAGAAGTTGATTCGAATCTTACTTACTTACTTACGAATGTGACAGTGCCACCGCGTTTCAAACATTGCGCGGCCTCCGCGGGCCCATGTTGAATCTAGATACAGTACAAAATTTAAGCAAAATCGAACAATCCGCGAATGACTTACTGATAATTAAACAAATTTCCTGGTTAATTTTTGAGGGGGGGGGGCGATATTCTACCACTTTATTTTGGAGTTGAGGAGACCGAAGTAAACTAAATTTGTGGATGACGTAAACTTATAATAATATTCTCGCTCTGTATGTTTACATTTCGTATTATGTTGCGTCATTTCGAAACTAAGTGCAGCGAAGGCGACTGTGGTCGAAAACAGGCCAAATTTCGCACTTTTTGACCCCCCCCCCTGAAAATTAGGGAAGGTTGAGGAAATGTGTCATTCTACCAGTTTAGCCTCTGACCCGATTTCTGATATACTTTTGGCAAACGGCTGTTGTGTGGGCTGGGAGATTAGTCCAAACGTTGCCCGAATTCCCAGAATCTTTGATGCACCCACGGCTTCGGGTGAGTTTGATGATCCAACAAATTTTCCCGACCGTGTTTATCAGATGGGGGACTTTTTACCGCTTAAGTATACTGGATCAAGCGTATACCAAATTTGGGAGCTAATCATCAGCGCTCACAATCTGGGTTTTAGATTTCAGATATATTGATTCGTTGCGAAAGTTAACTTGGGTCGAAAATCGAGGCACTTTTGTCCCCTGTAAAATTAGGGGAGGGACAGGAGAACCGTCTGAAAGTTTAATCGTTTTAACCGCGCTGCACGTATTGCATGTAACGCGGTCTAGCCACGAGAAAGCTATTTGTTGGTCCGTCTGTCTGCCAAACGCGTGATATGCGACAAAAAGAAAGAAACGTGCCAATATTCTTATACCGCATGAATGGTTGGTGGGGTGTTCTACCGGAAATTTTGGGTCAAACTGACCCCGTTAGAGAGCGAAAACGCTGATTTTCAATCGATATGTGCTGGTAGCGCATCAACCGTAACACCAAGCGAAAAAAGTTCAATTAACACTAACAGGAATACGGGCTTTCCAATGAGCCTAAGATGAACATTGTATGTTAGCGCTAAGACCCCCCAAGGGGGGGGGCTCAGAAACGCAAACGGCCGTTTTCCATCGAAAATTGCACTTCGCTTGAAGAAAGTCTGCTACAAAGTTTCTTCGTGTGAAAAACGTCAGCGACAAAGTTGTAAGGCATTCATTGGCCTATCTATCCGTGCAAAAATGGTTGATGGGGACGTCCCCTTCTATGTGAAAATTGGCACCTCCTTGCAAAACGCCGATTTTCAATCTATTTTCGCTCATAGCGCCTCAGTCGTAACACCTAGCACAAAAGTTCAATTAACACTAAAATGAACATAGTACGTTGCCCCTAAGCCCCCAAGGGGGGCTCAAAACCGCAAAACGGCCGTTCGCACTTCGCTTGAAGAAAGTCTGCTACAAAGTGAGGTGACGACGGTAAATCGAAATATGTTGTTACGCACGCCAATTCGTTCACTAGTGTAAAACGCTTAGCTATCGCAAAATGACCGTGCGACTGCTCCTACTTGATATTCGCTCGTAGCGCCTCATTCGTCACAGCTAGCGAAAAAAGTTCAATTAACACTAATAGGAAGTCCACTACGCGTTTTCCAATGAGTCTAGGATGAATGGTATACGTTGAACCTTAGCCCCCAAAGGGGGATCTAAAACGCAAAGTGTCCAAATTTAAACAACAATCTGCGATAACTTCACAACGGTACGAGATGGGATGTTAGTTATTATTAATCACTAACAGGAAGTCGCATACGATCTTACGATTGGTACCAAAATGGGTGACCTTGAATGACCTTGAGCGGCGTAATAGCCCTTATTTTGCTTTATTTCACCGAATTCAATAGCTTTGCAGGCCTCTTATGTCACAGTGGTTAAAGATAGACTTGTATTGTCTGCAGAATATCGTTTTCCACTTTTGGCCAAAATTGACCAACCCTGCAGCGCGGTCTCTGCGATAGCTGAGCTGTTTTTTTCGAGTTAAGCCTAGGACCCAACCTCTGATATCTTTGGCGGGGCTGCTGAGCGGGCTACGGACTGCATGGGGTCGAAAATCTAGTCTAAACGTTACACTTTTGGCTCCTGTAAAAATTAGACTAGGGGTGGGTTTAATTTCTGGGTAAGTTTTTGGTGCGAGGCCTGGGACCCAACCACTGATGTACTTCTGACGGGCGCCAGTCTTCCATCTATAGGAGTAGAGTCTGGAAGGAAAAAAGAAAAAAAGTACAGCGATAAAATATATGACCTCCCGTCATACGGCGGGCAGCCTATTAAATCCTAAAACAATTAAAATAATGCAATAATATCAAAAAAATAATTTAAACGCTATAAATATCAAATTCAAGCCATTATTATTGGTGGGACCAATTGCATTATGCTATAGGATAGGCCTACCTTATAGCATAGTGATAATGATATGAGAATGTTGGTGATAATGACTGACTTGCGTCTGTGTGAGACCGAGCGTGGCAGCCAACTCTGCTCTCTCCGGCAGCGCCAGATACTGTGTTCGTTGAAAGCGTCGACACAGCTGCTGTAGCTGAAGACTGGAGTAGATCGTGCGAGGCTTCCTCGTCTTCTTCTTGTTCGACCTCAGCGCGCCGTCTGATGACGTAGTAGTGCTTGGCTGCTGCTGTTGCTGCTCATGCATCTCGTTTGTATAAAACGCTACGGACATCAATCAGCACGACACAGAATTAAATACATTATCAACTAGAAAACATGGCAATTGCAGTGCATTGTAACTTGAGGCTGTCCATCTTGCCAGTCGTGCTCGGCTTTAATCACGAGGCCCATGATGCACCGGCCCACAAATTCAACAATTCCGCAACCTTCGCAGACCCACGATGCGCTCACGTAATAAATTTAAGCACAGTCCAACAATTCGCTGCTGAGTTATTGTTGACTGAACAAATTTTTCCGGCCTGTATCTCGGTGCCTCGATGAACCTTTCGTTCTCAGACTTCAGTAGACCGAACTAAACAATATTTGAGGAAATCACAGGCCCATTCATCATAGGTTCTCCCCATTTTTTTCTGAATATGATAATCTTTATTCACCAGTATCAATAAGAACCGGTAGCAATGAAATCTCAACTAATTTAACTAAATAAATTATAAGTACTGAATACTGCCAATATTAACATAAAATATCCCATATACTTCTCCGTTACGAAACCAGAGCGCCTCAAATGCCAAAATTTGCACTTTTGACCCCTTCCCCCTGTAAAAAATAGAGAGCGAAGGACGAAATTTTTAAGTCAGAATTTAGCCCTATTATCTGCGCTGTCAAACCGTGTCTTAGATTTATCGACATATTGCACCGTTTCAAAACCAGGCGCCTCAAGGCGACTGGGGTCGAAAATAGATGCCAAATTTCGGAATTATAGTTTTCACGATGAAAGGATAGGTCAAACATTACACCAAAATTTAACCACTTCAAGGGTTCATCATAACACGTATTCACACTAAGTTCATCAATCATCATCATCATCATATAGCAACAGACAGAACGCTCTTGCGCAGACAGAAATGAGAGCTGAGAAAATAACATACAAGTTAGTACAAGTCAGAAACAGCAATCTGTTAATAAAATTAGAATCAGTCAGATGAGTTGTTTTCTCTGGTAGTTCTTTATCATGTTTACGTGGTCTGAGGTTGTAATTCTGGCTTTAGACTGACGTGGAAGAAGCTGATGCAGAACATGTAGTGGATTGTACAGAACCTGATTAAACAGTTTTTCCTCAGCCGTCTCACAGAGACCTCCGAAAGATTGTAGGCCCGCAGGACAGAAGCCGGATTTCACACTCCGTCTAATGAAGTTGTTAATTCGCTGCCTGTCTGAGGCTTTGGTAAAACCCCACCAGGCACATGATGCGTACTGGAGCTTAGACAGTATAACATATTTGTAAACTTGCTGAAGCACAGTATCAATCGTGCCGTGTGCTCGGAGGATTTTCATGGCGTAGAGAGTTTGTGCACAAGAGCTGATAGTATGTTGTA
>Ga0049105_1000270_pt1 | contig 15887 bp, 9 predicted proteins | sample WorMetvaBAHAMAS1_FD_61260 | JGI IMG/M metagenome (GOLD analysis project Ga0049105, IMG submission 61260) | Worm MetaG Olavius vacuus BAHAMAS.1 | ecosystem: Host-associated > Annelida > Digestive system > Unclassified | place: Germany: Marburg | collected 2013-04-09
AGTTTAGCGTAATCTGCCAGATTGGGCTTAAATAGCGCTTCCTTTGGGTGGAAGGGTTGGCCTGTGCATCTGTAAGTTTGCGTCTAATAATCACAGTCTCGAGGGCATCTCTCCAGACACCATCGCCATTTATTATTATTACTCAGCTCGTAAGCTGATACTCATTTTACCGTCTCACGGAGGGTGGAAGGCTGAGTCGACTTTTAGGCACTGCAGAAATGGTGCACAACCCGTGCTCAAGGCTGTATATCGCAGTGACTGTCGTGATAAACATTAAACACGACCGGCCGCGGTGAGATTCGAACCTGGGTCCTCTTGCATCGCAGTCGGGCGTCCTACCACTAAGCCACCGCGACCTGCTATTACAACAATTAATCTCTTAAAACAAGAAAAAAATAATGGAAATGTGTAAGAAACTTCACTCACGATATAAGCTGCGTTTATAAGTTCACGTGTATAGCGTATTTGGCACTATCTGCATGTTGTTAGGGACGTTTTCAATGCCTCTGTACACCGTGTATATTCTCTCGATGAAGACATGGCCATTGGGTGAAATTCTCTGCGACTTGTGGCTTTCTCTCGACTACACAGCATGCTTGTGTTCAATCTATACCGTCTTCTGTATCACTGTCGACCGGTTCTGTTCCATTCGGCTTCCTGCTCGCTACCGCATGTGGAGAACCGAAAGAAAGGTATATGCCGCTCTCGTGTTTTTATTGATAACTGCGTAGTGTTTTTGTTATACAAACGTTCACTGCATTTTTATAGCTTACAATTTAAAATAAATCTACAGAGCCATTTTTCTCGTAAAATTCACGCCAGTACATGCCAGTGTATGCGTTCATTTAAAAAAACTACATACTATAATCTCTTTGCAGTTCAACACACTTCTACTTCCAGAAGTTCCAGTAACCGCTTGCAGTACCGAACAAGACAAGTGATACTTGGAAGTTGGATGCACCAATTCGAAACATGCTGCCACATGCCGTCCTCTTTGATCTCAATTTTAATCGTACAAGGTATTTTGGCTGCCTAAACAAGTCAGAGTCTCTACAACGCTCGTAATAACAGGCCATTGCAGTTCGACACAATGGAATGGTGCCGTTCTGGTGTTTCTGAGACTCTGCTATTCTAGCTCCGGCTACAAATGGTCTGACTTACTTACTTGTTTACTGTATAATACATCAAGTAACCGGCCTCATTCGACCTATGGGCGTAGGGAAGAGGATATTAGAGGTTTTAGCGAGTGGCGTTTCTAGTATTTAGGAAGTGTGGGCTATTTTGGGACCACGATAAATATAGCGGGAAAACTCGTGGGCGTGGCCAACCTGGTCTGACTTACTTAGTTAGTGTGTAGGTGAGGCGCAATCTTCATTAAAACTTCACGAAGTTGATTTGCACCACTTTCAACTACAACAAACCATACGAGAAGAATTTAATCTGATCATTTCGTTAAACTGAGCTCCAGTAGGTGTCTCACACCAACCGCGTAGCGTATGAAAAGTGGCGGCCGCTCAGGTTCTGAGGGCATGGCCCTCCTATCGCCCTCTCATGCATATCCAACTGGTGTTAGCTCCAGAGTACGAGAAATTGTATTAAGATAATTGTACAAAGATAACTCCTGGTTAAGACATAGACGTAGACGGAGTTTACGAGCTCAGGCCAAAGCCTCTATGCCCGCATCATGTAACCACTTTACAATACACTGATTTACTAAAATTACTCATACAATTCAAGCGTGTGGTTTAAGCGTGTGGTTCGACCTGATCTTGACAGTTGGAAGCATACCTCGGTCGTAAGCGTATGTAAACGATTGACAATAAGATTGTAGCACACATTCTAATTTTTCATTTGTTGTAGTTTGCACTGTGCATTATTACTGATTGTGGTGCATGTCTCAGGTGCTGACGGTAGTCTTCATGACGTGGGCAATTCCAATCGCTGTGTTCTTCACATCCATCATCGGATGGCAATACTTTGCTGGACGACGAACGGTTCCAGCTGGAAAATGTTATGTGCAGTACATGGAAGATGCCGTCTTCAATTGTATTCTCCAGGTAAAGAGGTTCCGGTGAGCAAATACAGCAATAAGCAATCACTATGCTGTGGTTTTAATTAATAGCTGAACTTCCTAAGCTATATGTATTAGGCCAGCATTTGGATAAAATAATGGAACGGGTACATTTACAGTGGTGTTCTGTGTATTTACCGTTGCCTTAACAACTGTATACTAATGAAATACTTAAAAATTTCACTACATGCAGCTGAGTAAATTTAGATTTCAGCCATGTAAAAATTATTGAATTGCTGAATAAATATTTTTTTTTGTATTGACGACATAGTTCTGGCGTCGTGTAGGTCTGTTCTGCAACAATGGGATCTACCGCGTTGAAGATAGATATGTAATGGTTAGTTCGCGGAGAGCAAAGTAATGGAGCTACACGCTTGTGTAAGATAAGGAAAGACGGCATGTTAGTTGACTTAAGACTCCGATACAGAAATTTGATACCACTGGCACTACCACTCGATCACTGTGTACTGCCAGTGCCAGTACTGGGCATCCGCGACGAACCAACATGCACTTCAGTCGCAGATCGTACTTGATAATTCCGTTGACAGAAGTCAGTGATATGTTGACACGTCGCGTAATTCGCCGCTGTGAGTCTGCGGTTTTGCGTCTAGGCTAAGTGCTAGACCATCAACGTCATTATGTTTGCAGGCGTAAATATCTATATTCAACCGTAAATCGCATTGTGGCGAAACGGATCTACAGGATGTCAAAACTATATGTCATCCATGCCAAAGAATATTCATTTACCAGTTGAATCACTTTTATGTAGCTAAAATCTGAATTTACTCAGCTACATCTACTGAAATTTTTGGTCAAATCCTATTATTTTCCTCAGATATATATTAAAGAAAACAAAAGTGTGTATTTTTATTGGAACACACTGTATAAACGAAGATATAGAAAGAAAACCACCAACTAATTAGTGCATGTTCTTCTTTGTCTGTCTGTCAAACACATTAAACCAGAAGCCAGCAATACTACGGTTCATCAGTCCACATTTTATGCAATCGTGTATGTCGTCGTATATGATAGTGAATAAACAGATTTCGTAGTGATCGACAGTCTGTGCAGCAAGTTTAACGTGCTAAAAGGACAAATGCAGTAAATAGACTTTACACCCAGCTCATCTGATTAGCCATTCTTTAGGTGCGTGTATAATCAGAGTAGATTTATGTTAGACAACGTAAGATCTAGGCCTCAGTGGTAAAGGTGAACAAGTAGCTCAGCTATCACAGAGAGACCGCGCTGCAGGGTGGGTTAGTTTTGGCCAAAAGTGGAAGACTGGAACTGGGAGACAATATTTTGCGGACATTATTGGTCTATCTTCAACCACTGTGACGTAATCAGCCTGCAAAGTTATCGAATTCAGTGAAATACGCAAAATAATGGCTATTTTGCTATTCAGTGTCATTCAAGGTCACCGCTGTCGGTACCAATCGAAAGCCCGTATATGATTTCCTACTAGTGATTAATTCTGACATCATACATGTATCTCGTACCGTTTCGAAGTTATCGCAGAGTATTGTTTAAATTTTGGACACTTTGCGTTTTTGAGCCCCCTTTGGGGGGGGGGGGAGCTTACGGGCAACGTACGATATTTATTTTAGGCTCATGAGAAAGCGCGTAGTGAACTATAGTGTTAATTGAACTTTTTTTGCTATTTGTTACGGCGTAGGCATTACGAGCGAAAATAGATCGAAAAGCGACGTTTTGCAAGAGGGTTGGTGACCTTCGGCCAAATTTTTGCGTAGAAGTGGACATCCTTCGCCAATCATTTCTATACCGATAGATTGGCCAATGAATGCCTTACAATTTTGTCGCTGACGGTTTGCACACAAAGAAACTTTGTAGCAGACTTTCTTCAAGCGAAGTGCTATTTTACACGGAAACCGGCCGTTTTGCATTTTTAGCCCCCTTTGGGAGGCTTAGGGGCAACGTACGATGATCATCTTAGGCTCATTTCAAAGCGCGTAGTGGACTTCCTTTCTATTAGTGATAGTTGAACTTCTTTCGCTAGGTGTTACGGCTGAGGCGCTACAAGCGAATATTGGCTGAAAATCGGCGTTTGCGCTCTAACGGGGTCACTTTGACCCATAATTTCAGGTAGAAGGGGTCGCCTTCCATCAACCATTCTTTTTGTCATAAAACTGGGATGAATGTTCTTTCATTCCGTATAAGAATGTGGTAAACACAAGTTTCTTTTGTTTTGTCACAATGCACGCGTTTGACAGACGGACAGTCGGACGGACGCTTGTGGCTAAGATCGCCCTGCATTCAATGCAGTGCGGTAAATATTAGAGCTGGGGGAACGGTACATTCGTGTTTGCCCCCTGTCTGTAGTAGTGTGCATTTTCCTAACGTTGTAATAACAGTCTGAGATGGCTAATGCTTTGAGTCATAAATTGGAAGTAAAAAACGGCGTTCCCTTGTCCTGTTACATTTTTGGTCACTGGTAGGTCTAAGAGTTTCAGCTAATAGTTTTCTGTAGTTGTAAAGCGGTGAGAGAAAGGCGATATCGAAGGCGTCCTCTGTGGACCACTGCGTATACAGGTGGGATATTTCTGGATCACGTTGACAGCGATGATACTGCTATACACCGGTATATACCGAGTTGCACTCGACCTTCACCGACGCTCCGAGGAGAAGCGTCGCAAGCAAGCGACGTCTCTAGCGGCGATGGCTCAGCACACTGTCAGCCACCTTGGTACGGCTGTCATCGGCGTCACACGCACTGCTAAACTGGAGGCGCAACTCATTCAGCGACAGCAGCAACAACAACAACAGCTCCAGGTGCAACGACAACAGGTAACGCACCTGGATTCTGCTCACAACAACACAGATTGACTACAATCTGCTGCTGGCTGGTTGTCAAAATGGTTGTCTCCGGGAAAAAGTCAGCTTTAATAAACTGATATTCCGAGGTTTGTAAGTAAGTAAGTAAGTAAGAGTATTTCCAAGGCACAAAAAAACAAGCAGTCTCGATCCGCAATGGTGTGGTTAGTGAACGCTTTAACAGAAATGTTTTCCGTTGCCGTTTGAATAGCACTTCTGCTTGTGCACAGTATATATAGCTTTTTCTATGAGGTTCGCAGTGATGACAACTCGATTTGCAAGGGATCAGCGTTCAAACTGCACGCATGACTGCACGTCTGTGATAAATCAATCAATCAATCAAGACTTTAATTCATATTGACAGACCGCAACGAGACGGAGTAAAATGACTACATAGCTACAATGAAATAAAATAAGATGCATACAATGTTTAACAATAACAATAACCTGGCCTAAACATGCAGACGGGACGATTAATAAGTAAAAGTACAGGTATATATCGGCATCTGTAAATGTTTTTGAATATCATTCTGGTAATAAAGTCTCTGATAGGCAGTCACTGATAGGCAGTAACTGACTATTAAACGATGTCCCCGGAAACAAATCAACAGAAATGTTCAATGCTGTTTTCTGTCATTGTTTACTGTTTCCATGTCACGCTGATGTTTAGCGAATGTGTGATAACAGAGATTGCAGTGCGTGTTCGGCGAATCTGGAGGTACTGGTAGCCACAGTCAGCGCGGGCGAGGTCGCAGTCGCAGCATCGTCGGTCCACCGGACGTCGAGTCGACTGGCTCAGGTTCCTCGTCGTCACACTCCGACTCGTCAGCGTTGCGTCACGCTGAATGGCTGCTGCCGAAGCCAGCCGGCCGCCATCACCACGAGCACTCGCACAAGCGTCAGAAATCACCGGTCGAGAAACAAGCACTACGGCGAGTCGACCAGTGGGCTGGTCAGGGCAACGACAAACAGAACGCCAAGATTAGCGACGTCGGGCAGCACGATATGCAGTCTCACGATGTGAAGTCCCAGGTCGTGAAGTCCCAGGACGTGAAGTCCCAGGACATTCAGCCCGACAGCTCTAGTTGTCGGCCACCTGCAGACCACAGTGACGATGACAATCGGAAGACAAAGATCACGTGGTGTGTCGAGGAAGCCGAAGTGTTTTCACAGGGTCAGGCTGGTGGCGATGTCAGTGTCGAGGTTGCAATACGTTCATCGAAACACGACGACGATCAGACGTCTGACAGTGAACGCGACACTGAACGACGCACTGAGATGCCGATACTCGTTCCACTGTCCGCTCATCGACGACGTCTTGCCTCGTGGCCGCCGACCGCTGCCGACGCCGCGCGGGCGTCAAGAGTGAAGTCTCGACATCGCAATCGACGACCGTCGCCGTCTGCCGTCGTCGCTGCCGCCATTATCGAACCGGAACCGGAAACGTGTCACACAAAACCGGAAGAGGACACCAGCGCGACGGAAGACAGCGGCGTCGTGAATGAACAACTGTTGCATGCATATCCGGTACACGGCGAGCGACTATCACGTACATCCGGTATACATTGTATCACATACATCCGGTACACGGAGAGCGACTGTCGGTCGGTCCGATCAAGGACGCGACGTTGTATCGTTCAACCGGAAACATCGCGGTCGTCTCGTCGGACACATGCACCGTCGAACCGTCGTCAAGCACCAAAGAGACGACGGTTGACAACAACGGCGGGAACACTGCTCGCCCGGGCATCTACAAGAAGGTGCCTGTTTCAGACAATCGAACACGCCTGCGACCTTTCACCCACGCTGCCAGCGAGAAGTCGTCCTTGAACGTATCAACGTCCAGCATCGCGACCACTCCGTCGACACCGACCGGCATGCCGAAGATCACGGCGTCGGCGTTCTGGGACCTGATAATGGGTCGCGGCTCACGGGCCAGCGCGCTGTCGGAGAGCGAACGGCGACGTCGCAAGCAGCAGAAGAAGAACGAGAACCGAGCACGCAAGGCACTACGTACCATCACCATCATCCTCGGAGCGTTCGTTCTGTGCTGGACGCCGTGGCACGTGCTGTCGCTGCTGATTGGGTTCTGTGGCACTGGCGTGGAAGGCAGCGAATCGTGTGTTCCGACGCTACTCTACGATATCTCGTACTGGCTGTGCTATCTCAACAGTCCCATCAACCCGTTCTGCTATGCGTTCGTCAATCAGCAGTTCAAGAAGACGTTCATTCGCATTCTGCGCCTTGACTGGCGACGCAAATAGCGCGAGATTCGACGTATTGATCGAGAACCGACCCATCAATCAACCGCCGCTATTTTAACTCCGTCGTTGTGAAATCATACATAATTGATATTTATACTTCTGGCGGATCGTCGCAGGATCAATCGCCTGACTTCCAAGCGACCATCGACCGTCTCCCAGAGGACCGACAGCGCCAGTAATGGGCCCTAGACGAACCTGGTGGCTTCGTACCGCGTCGCACTTGGCTCTAAAGGCCCGTTCAAACAGCGCACGGAACCCTACGGTTCCGCACGGTATACCGTACGGTATCGTGAAACCGCGTGGAACCGTATGGTACTGCGCGTATCATCGAACTGTTCAAACACAATGTAAAGCATTGCAGTGTCCACTTACGCGCGCCATCGCGCGGTTCCGCAAACAGCAGTCCATGGAAACTGAACATGTCTTGAATAGTGCGGACAGTTGCGGAATTTTTGCCGCAAGTCCGCAGTAGTCCGTGCGGAGTCGTACAGTTCCGCACAGTACAGTTCACGTGTATTTTACATGGTATGTCATGGATCCGGACATTTGCGGACGCTGTGCCGATACGCATGTGTCCGCATATGTCCGCAAGGTTGAGAGGTGCCGTACAGTGCCGTGCGGGAACATGCGGATATATGCGTTGCGGACACGCACCGTACCCCGCGCTGTCTGAATGGGCCTTAAGACCACACAGTGCTACACAATGGTCTGAAGTCAGCGTGACATGCCGCCTGCATGTGCAGGATCGTCAACAGAGCTGTCAGGCGTGTAGATGGCAATGCTCTATGAATGGCGCGCCACTTGATAATGATAGAGATAATGTTGATGATGATGAAAATATTGATTCTGCTGATAAATGCTTATTTGATACCACGAAACTGCTGTATATTGGCATTGCTGCTGTCTCCAAATACAATGTTTTTTGATCTATCGATTGCAGTCAGCCAAACTACACCAATGCGTACTACATGTAGGCGTACACACGAGATAGACTTGTTAACTTGTTACTTGTAGGTGATAGATAGATGTAATTATGCGTGCTTTACGTGTTTTGTATAACAATGCGGAGTGTCGGCCAGTGTGTAGCTCCATGTTGACTGTATGTAGCATTTTCGCGGTTGTGTGCTGTGTCCATTATAATTTCATTCCGCTATATCTTAGCGACCGTCACTACACAACAGCATATAATCATTCGCATATTCATAGTTAGCTTATGATATCTGTGCACACTAGAAATCTTGAAGCGTAGCGTATCGACTGTAGAGTCAAAGTAAAGAACGGTGCATCATGTTGCTGCTAATATGAAGTTGAAGGTCATTTGTAGGTCAAAAATGCCGTTATCTCTAGCTATACTTATTAGTTTAAATGCAGTTTATTTATTTTCATCGAAGCTCAGCGTATTTATATCAGTACAGTAAATCATGGTGTCGCATTGATCTCCGATTTTTGGAGACACTGACTGAAAGTTCCAAACATTGAAAGTGTAGCAAAACCTGGCTATTGCCCGGTACATGTAAATCCTTATTCACCAACTAGTAGGAGCACTAAAAACCAAAGACTGAAAATAAATGCACCACAAGTACAAATTACCAAAAATATATACAAATATTATCAACACTTTTTACGTCACACTGACTAAGTTTTATTACAAATTTATCAGTACGTCCGGCAAAGCGATGCTTGGTAAACTGAATCAGAACACTTTATGGCAGCATTTGAAAATTATCTTGTTGTTTGAGCTGAATTTTCATCTGAGGAATCTATTTATGGCCAGTTGCAAGTGACGATAGTTGTGATCTAGTTGAAGGACATTTCTGAGGACCATAGAGGAGCTTTGGCATGCATCTGTAGAAGGAGCATTCCGCCTGATCTGCTAAGTACTAATATTATAAGGACCAAGTTTGAAGTGAATTTATGGAATCGTTTTCATTTTATAGCATAAACAAACACACAGCAAGAAAGAGACCTAGGTGAAATCACTACCGCGGCACTGTGACCGTCGCTGCATGGAAGTGGACACACAACGAGCTCACCAGCACAGCGACAAGCCAGTGCAGTCAAGACGCAGGCCGACCTGCATTATCAAGATAGAATCGATATCGAAGACAGCGATAATTGTACCTAACGAGCTCGTTAGTCTCTTGATTGTGTATTGCGATGTATCAGCTTTAGTACTTCGTGACGCCTACATACGTGCAGTGTTATAATTGTACATAATCATTAGATGTTGGTGTTCTGATACGGTCGATACTGCTCCCCTCGGTGAGGCACTTGTCGCAGTGTAGTCGTCCATTAATGTCTATATAAAACGCAATTTGCTCCGACATCCGGCGTTCGCGTTCGTCTGAAAACCGGAAGTTCTGATGTCGGCGGCCATATTGGTTTGACGTAATAACGGCGCCGGCGACTTGGCCTATCCTGCGTCATAACTCACGTCATGCACGCCGCAGGCTCTGGCTCTGGTGCGATTGCGTGACGGTATGAGTGACTGGCGACGGTTTCGGCCCACGTCTGAAAAGTAAAACCTTTCTGCGATTATTAACTGCAGCAAAAAAACGCCAGTCCAGCGTTTTTTTTTGTATCCAGTTAATAGTCGCAGGAACGTTTCCACTTTTCAGACCTGGGCCGTGAAGTGAAGCAAGCCTCAAATGGCCAATACAACAGCCAGAGCTGTAGATAGCCTGGGGGTACGGTGTAAACATTCCCAGCGGGGTCCAGGGGAAGCCCCGGGCGCCAAAGCACAGTCTGCGAGCACGAGATGGACTTTACTTGGATCTCAGGGTGGGTTTCCCTGGAGTCATTTAATTTTATTGCTGTGGCGGTATGGTATCTCCGCACTTTCAAGCTTAGAACGTGCGATAGGATTCGTCACCGCCGCTCTCTGTTCTTACGCATGTGTCTTTTGTCACGAAAAGTACTGAAATCGTTGATATTTGCCAGGTCTTCTGTGAATTTTCGGGAACCAGCAGATCACAATCGTTGCGTTGTAGCGTTTTTTATCTATGACATATTTCTGATCGACCGAGTAACCATGCCACAAGGGTGCTAAGCTTCGAGTATCGAAGTCTGCAGTAAAGTCTGCATGCATGTTGTAGCACTTACGATTGCTTCCGCAGCCAATTACGTCAGTAGCGCGAAGTGTAGCTGGCGCACGAGTATTTATGCTATTATTTACGTTATTACGTAGAATTATAGCAATTTGGGATGCTGGACGTTGTCTCACTGATATTATCAAAACGAGGCACATTTGACATCGTGCTGCCTACTTCCACGTGAACATACGTTTAGTCATTTTTTTGCGTTGATTAACACTCGCTCTCTATCGTGTGCCGCAAACTTACAATTACATATCATTTTTGAATTCTAAGTTACTAAGTCACAACTGGTTGTTAGAGACAGCTTTCAGGTATCTTTAGTGTGTCAATAATGCTCGATCGTTTGTTAGTGGTTGCAGCGTCTGAGTGACGTAGGATTGGCCATCGAAAAGCGAACAAAATAGGCCAAGTTGTTGTTAATCCACCTTGTGTTCGACTAACTCGTTTTTCGCGCGAGTAGTCAGTTGCACTTATACCAGCGAATAATAACCGGGCTTGTTTTAATGATATGTCATTAGTGTGTTTACTAGAGTATGATCTGTAACTGTATTTTCGTGCTGATGTAATTGTAATATTTTTGTTTCTTGTCTGCTATATCTCTCCTGTCTATTGTTTGTTCTGTTTCATGGAGCGCTCGCCTGACTCAACTACATGGAATGCATCACAAAAGTACAATTTACAGTAGGGAAATTTGCACTATTTAACCCATTAATGCACAGCGTCCCATTTTTGTCACTCATATAGGGATGTTCTGGATTCGAATTTTTTAAACACGGCCGGAATCGGATGTAGCCGGATATCCACCGGCGTATCCGGCCGGAACCAGAATCAGAACCTTATAGTGTAATGGTTGCTCCATTGCTCTGCGTACAAACCGCAGTGTGCTACTGTCAGCAGTTGTTGATTGGTGTGGTTGTTATCAGAGCCGTCAATTAATTTATTAATTTATTAATGACGGCTCTGGTTGTTGTTGCACACTGTAATGCATAATATATGCTTGTTTGACTGTCAGTTAGTGCTTACAGATGACTTGAAGCTAACAAGATTATATGACATTCACACTCTAATGCTGATGCTGTTAGACTGATAGTACGTAAGTAAGTAAAAATCCGGTTGCGATATCTGGTGCCGTTCAACATTTCGGCCGCATACGGAACCGGAACCGGATATCTGTACAGCCCTAAAATTAAATTTACCGGAGATTCCGCAAATCTCTCAATATCATTGGTAAAAAACAAAAGTTTAAGTTACAGCTGTTTGAGCTGAAAAGTGCGATTTTGCAAATAAACAGTCGTTATTACGGCGATTTGCTACACCGAAAATGGCGGTGAGACTTTCAGTTTGGTGGTGCTTGCCTAGCAACTTTACAAACTGGCTTATTGACTTATTTAAAGGACGAACATGACATCATTAACGCCAAAGCCTGCCGACCAACATTTTCGGAGCTTGAAGAAGGTTCTGTAGGTGATCTGAGCTAACTTGCCTGTAAGCTCAGTTAATGAAGCAGTTCTGTTTTCTTTTCGTAAAATGCTTGAGCTGTGCATCAAAGTAGCCGGTAGACATTTTAACATGTTTGAACTGATATTAATGTAATCAACGTGTCTTTTTTATTTACAATGGAAAAATATCGATTTCTCGTAGTTGAGTGGTTATTCACTTAGTAAATTGCACTTCGCACTTCGTTTCTAGATCGAATATCTTGATAAAATTTATAAATCTCATAACTAAATACTTTGATATTAAATGATGAAAAATACCATAAAATAACCTTTATTGATTTCGAGAAGGAATTTTCAGTTATCTTGGAGGTTGTTTGTATGCCGCACCATGTAGGCCTATAGAAGCAACATGGTGCCACGAGGTTCTATTTTTGTTCATTACTTGTCATCATATAAATTAGCTTCTCTCAGTATCCTATTTTATCGTTTTGTTCGAACCGCCACCAGTTTTTTTGCAGATGACACACAGTCACACAATTCAAATATTCTTCTATAGTACTCTGATATGTAGCAGGTTCGTGGCATTCCATATTCACTCGTCGCCATTCATCTCGGTCTTCTGCTGCAATTTTAACGTCTGCGTACTTTTCCGACTCAAAATTACTTGCCTTTTCTACAGAACGCTGTTATATGTTTCCTTGCGTGTGACTGCTAATCTTTTAACTCGCAAACTCTTCTGAAACTGAATTTCTCCTCACTGGACTCGAACAAGAACTCGTATAACACGCATAACTACTCACATGATGTTTATTTTAGATTACTTTTCAGAAGTGCTTTAATTACAAAATACAAATTACTTTCGAACATTTTAGTCACAATTTATAATTCTGCCGTTGGATAGATGTATATAATAGCAGACATGGTTTTCGATAATTAAGGCGTCAATCTCTCAATTATGACTTTATGTCTCAGAACTAACTACTACGTATTCCTCAGAGTTTTCATGTTTCTCTGCACCTGAGTAGTTGCGGTACAAAGTCCAAAATTCAAAATATCGCCAGTTGCGTGCTAAGAATACGAATTGTAGGAATCTGGATTGTGTCTGTAAAAACGTCTTCCCTTTTAATTTTAAATTAACTCAATAAAAAATCGACCGATTTTCATATTATTGGTGATCACATCCCTGAGTATATTTGTAACCACACAGCTGTAATGTTTTCCACCTCACCTGAATAGTGTCTCTACACTACCTTGTAAAACTTGAGTAGTTTTTGTGAGAATTTCAATACCGTATCCAAAAAAGTAAGCCGAAATGTTTTGTCATATTTGCTGTTAAACTTGGCTAATTCTGATAAAATAGGATACATACAGACATACACACATACAGACATACACACAACAGACAGACATACAGACTCATACAGTAAGAATTCTGCCACCGAGATAAATCGCTCGACGCAATTTAAAGCTGATGATTTTCGATCTTGGAGCTGAAAGGCTCTCGCATTATCGCAATCTATCACGATAATGCGATCGTCTCGCAAAAGAAAGAGACAACGCGGTCTGCAGATGGTGTTGATTAGCAAGCTGTCAATCAGCATTCAGTCGATAACGGCAAACCTTCTCGGCTAAGACGTTCTGCATAACCGTTATCGTAGTGACCCTTGGGAGATGGTAATGAACAGTGGACACGCGTGGAATCGCGACAGCACTCGCAAGCTAGGAGAAGACATATCGAACAGCGTCAACGACGGCGCAAATAAGCGCGGCGATAAATCCGCTTCGACTGCAACTGATAGAGTCTCACGGCGCGGCGGCGCAACGACGCGCGAGCCGTCATTGTCGACGAGATTATTCATACACGACACGCCGTCTAATTATTTCTTTGAGACCGCGTTCGAGGCCGTCGATGCGCCGCGGCTGGATTACAAACTCGGCCGGCGTCGATGCGAGTCGTCAGCGCAGTCATTCTGTATCGACGACGATGACGCGCACACGTCGACGTGCGTCCACCGGGCGCTAATTTGACAACATCGGTCGAAGGTTAAGTCGCATAGATTTTCACCGCTCGCTCGCTCGCTCGCTCGCTCGCTCGCTGCCTTACAATTTCTATTCCACGCTCATCATTGTGGTGATCATAATCACCAGCGCCGTAGTAGTGCAATTCCGTAATTCTCCGAAATCTATTCCGTCTCGTAGAGTTGATAGACCGATGGTCATCAGTGGACAATAGGGCGTAGGTTTTGTGCTGAATTTATGCATCCGCTAACAATAGGCAGCGGAGGCATTATGTTTGCCGGTCGTCCGTCTGGCCGTCCGTCCGTCCGTTGTCTGTCCGTTCGTCTGTTGTCTGTTTTCGATCCTTAACACCCATTTCATGTAGTTTTATTACTTCTTAAAATTTATTTAACTAACGAATATGCATAAATACATACATACATGCATACATTTCGTGCAACGCGATATCTCTTTACTTGGTAGACATGAGTTTCAATAAAACTTACCACAAATATATTTATCATGTGAGTGGACATTGTCGAACAGTTTTTTAAGGTCAAGGGTTAAAGGCCAAGATCATATGTGTACAAATGTGTGAATCCTGTAATGGCCGGAAGCATCCATTTCGACAGAGTAGCGTCAATTATCACTTGTTTTAAAACAACATAATGATAAATCTTCGCAGCAAGTACGTCCGTGCGGGCAGTTTCTGCGGCTATATGACGTCATCGGCACACCTGCTCGTTCAGGTGATTTATTAAAGAATCAAATGACGTGATTTAAGGCATATGACAAGACAAGACGCAAAGGTAGTGACGGCGACAGAACTTTGAGAGATGCTAATCCGTCAAGCAGGCCGATGCCATCTTCTTCGCATTTGTCAGCCGACGTGCTTGACGTGCGTAAGCAGCGACGGTGAGGGTGAGACACGCGACCGAGCAAATGGCGCCATTTTCCTTGCCTCGCGAGGCCACGCGTGATTCAATCAGCCGGGCGGGTTTCCGCTAATCAACTCTGAGAAGACCAGTCAGACGCAGGACGCACGCACAAACGGACAGAGACGGACCCGTCTTATCCGCTCGTGTACTTCACGCTTGCTGCTTTCACTAATTCGACGACTGATCGCCGCCACACAGCTAATGCATGTGCACGACATTTCTCGACGTGTCCAGATTATATCAAAATGTCCGTCCTAAAAAGAACGGTCTTTGCACTAGTTGCTCCTAGCTGACTACTATTGCTGTAGTTGTCGGCGGTCCTGTGACAGTGACAAGCATACAGCTTACCTGTAGAAGAATACGAAAGTGATCATGTAGGTGTAGGCCCCTAATTTCCCTTGAACTGTTGCATCCTGTCAATACTATTACATAATTTTATATTAGAGCGCGGTACGTACTCGAACGCACCTCTGTGTGTTTACCACGCATCGCAATGCTACAGAATTTCTTCTGTACGTCCGTCTGTCAGTTCATCCATCCGTCCGTCTGTCTGTCTGTTATACTCTTGATCTGTATCAAAAAGTATATCTTTAAACTGTTTTACGACTGGTGGCGACTGAAAATGCGAGACTGGAAAAGGCGGGACGGTCAACAATGCAAGGTTGGAAAAGGCGAGAATGGAAAAAAACGGCACCGAACTGCAGGACTGGAGAACACGAGACGCGCGACCAAAACTGCAGGGGTGGAAAAACCGGGAAAGGCGTGTATGGACAGACAAATGTTACTTGTCCATTGTTGTTGTCTGTCTCGAGTCACGAGTGTTGAACTATTTATATTGGTATGCCTAATTGTTGTTTATTAAACATGTCGATGCTCTATTGGTACGGAGTTTTTATACACCGTGTTCAGAAAAAAAGTGATATATTTTGTTTTTGGACATAACTTCACAACTACAGGCTCGATTTGCATACAATTTTCAATGACCATTACCGAGTAATTAGTCTACAAGTACGTCATATTGTCAAAAATATATCTAACCTAAATAAATATTCTTTGTAATTAAAAACGTGTGTGTTGTACGCTATCAGCATATACAGCATATACAGAATTTACTAACTGCTCCTGTAGACTGTTGATCAGTTTGGAGTTCTGCTTTAAAGCATGTACTCTAATGTGTTTGGTGGGATGTTAAACCTTGCTCAGTCAATCAATCTAGGTGTCCACTTCATGCAGAAACGCAGGCTGCAAGA
>Ga0049105_1000271_pt1 | contig 15847 bp, 8 predicted proteins | sample WorMetvaBAHAMAS1_FD_61260 | JGI IMG/M metagenome (GOLD analysis project Ga0049105, IMG submission 61260) | Worm MetaG Olavius vacuus BAHAMAS.1 | ecosystem: Host-associated > Annelida > Digestive system > Unclassified | place: Germany: Marburg | collected 2013-04-09
CGATATGATTTGGTAAAGAGTTCCATACGTTAACAACACGGTTGGAAAAATAGTATTTGGTTGCATCAATGGAACAGTGATATTTTATTAGTTTCATGGAATGACCGCGTGTTTTGGAGTACTGTTATCAGCAACTGTCAATACATGGGCAATTTCAGTATCAAGAAGACCGTTCATTATTTTATAGCAATATTTCAATATCTCGAACCGTTTACGCATTTTAGGCATGACTCATGAATCACTCTTTTTGACAGCCAGATGGGCGGACATTCTCAGTTTCTCAAAAACTCATGGGTAGCCAGCTTTATCGTACGTATCCAAAATGCCGTAAATATATAATCCTCATACCTGCGTATAATTACATCCCGCTTTTGAGCAGGTAGGCTATAATCCTAAACAAATGTTGACAGAATAACCTAAATAAAATTACGCAACATAAATAATTCTTATCATAACTTCTGAAGTCAACGGACGGGCCTTCCGTTGAGTGGAGGTGATGATAAGAATTACGTATCGGGACGGGTACACTATTGTGCCCATAACTAACTCCTATAAGCAACTTGCTAACGTTTTCTTAATCGCATGTTTAGCGGAGTCTCACTCGCCAGCACCTGATTCTTCACCTGCTGTGCCATGTTCAGCAACAAAAACACAATAGGCTTATATCACTTCAAACACAGTGCACTGTCTGGTTGTGGCTGTGATTCTCATCAGATTACATTGTTACAACTCTGTCTTTGCCTATAAGCTGTTGCCAACAGTTACTCCAGAGTACATAGCTACAGTGAGTCCAAAGTCAGCATCTCAACACGCGTCCTGGGAGGCTGGGACCCCACATCACTGCTTCTGAAATTATAACTTTTATGACAGAATGCATACTTCCCAAATTTAATCAAGAGTCTGCCTCTGCCATGTATACAGTTTTAACTCTAAGATTGCATGAAAACTCGGAGGAAATGTGGCACATGAGAAAATGGCCACAAGATCATCCATCTCAGTGTATAAAAAACGTTAATAGGCAAAGTTCAACATAAATGGACTAAATGCAGCACAGACAATCAAATGTATTGGGTTTAATAAGACAGATAATTTAAATGTTAAATTTGAATTAACATGGAATATACAAAATATAGCTCTATATGGACTACTCCATTAACAGGATAGGCAACAGTTAAGTTTGAAATAATTAATAAACAACAAAACAGATCTGAACACATTGGTCATGAACTTGCCAAAAACATACATCAAAATGACAGTATATATGTTGAATACTGTATGCTGAATAATAACTACAGCACACACAAACTTCTAGACATCAATATACAATCTGCAGCTTTTAAATTACTTCAGCAACAAGCAGTATATAAAGCAGTTACTTGTCAGCCACGATTATTTTTAAAACTATTACAAAATAAACATAATGTACACTATAATAAACTATAGAGTAAAAGCAATTGCAATGCAATCCATCATGACAAGCAAACACAACACTTGCAAAAATATAAATCAGTACATCATTGAAAAACAATGTTGCATTATTTTTCAGCTCTTCAATATTTTTAGCCATTAATAATAATAAACCAACTGTAACATTCTGATAACAAATTATACAAGATGCTCAGCTATCGCAGAGAGACCGCACTGCAGGGTGCGTTATACTTTTCGCCAAAAGTAGAAGACTGGAAGTGGGAGACAATATTTTTCGGACATTATAGGTCTATCTTCAACCACTGCTTATTGTTCAAATTTCGGACACTGCATTTTCGAGCCACCCTTTGGGGTCTTAGGGACAATGTACGATGTTCATCTTGGGCTCATTGGAAAGCGCATAGTGGACTTCCTATTAGTGTTAATTCAACTTTTTTCGCTAGGTGTTACGGCTGACGCGCTACGAGTGAAAATACATAGGAAGTCGGCGATTTCGCTCCAACGTGGTCACCTTGATCCAAAATTTTAGGTACAAGGGGTCGCCTCCCACCAATAATTTTTGCATGGTTAGTTAGGCCAATGAATGCCTTACAACTTTGCCGCTGAGTTTTCACACCAAAAAACTTTGTAGCAGACTTTCTTCAAGCGAAGTGCGATTTTATGCGGAAATCGGCCGTTTTGCGTTTTTGAGACCCCTTTGGGGAACTTCGGGGCAATATATGACGACCACCTTAGGCTCATTGGAAAGCACGTAGTGGACTTCCTATTAGCATTAATTGAACTTTTTTCGCTAGGTGTTACGGCTGAGGCGCTACGAGCGATTATCGATTCAAAATCGGCGATTTCAGTCCAATGGTGGTCGGTTGACCCAATATTTCACGTAGAAGGGGTCGCCCCACGAACCATTTTTCTTCTTAGAAAACTAGGCTAAATGATCTTTCCTATGGTATAAAAATCTGGACAGATCTTTCTACCGTTTTGTCACAATACACGCGTGTGACAGACAGACGGACAGACAGAATTCTCATCGCTAGACCGCGTCTGCATTCCATGCAGTGCGGTAAAAATGGATATGATTTAAAATCACAGATAAAAAATACCAAAAACTGTTGTAATTCACTGCTTCCGACTTTATCCTGGCGTAAAATCTTCAAGCTAAATTATATCACAAATGCAACATCGAATGCCCTAAAACTGAAACACCATATGCCTACTTCTGAGCTAGTAATGTGCACATTTCACACAACAGAACTCACATTTCACACAATGTGCACAACAGAACTAATGATGTTATCATTAAGGCACAGTCAGCAATGTAATTTTAAGAGCAATACATGTACTTTTGAAAAACGGCTGATTGCCGATCAGTCTGCAGCTCAATTATTAGTGTATTAGGCCTACAATACTTGGATGAAATACCAAATTAAAAGGATAATACTACCGAGTGGGCAAAAATAGTGAGAACACCGAGCATTTTGTTTATTCACAACCACATATTGCTTAAAAGTGCTCTAAAAGAAGTCTGAGAAGTTCTATATGGTTTCAAACAGTCATTAAATGTGTCATATCATGACGTAAACCTACAAGATGAATTTCATGAGGATTTTTATGACTATGTGGCATGAAGTCCTTTACATTTCTTCTGCCTGTTCAATGATTGCATGCAAATGTTCCTGACCAAGGACATCTGCTGCCACGTTTTGTCACACATTTCATTATCATCAATGTGTCTAAGCAATCTAGAGACACCAAACAGATACTAGTGTTTGTTACGAAACTCACTTCATCAGTTTAATCATCTAACACCACATTTTGTCTTTGCGCAAATTCGTAACTAGAATTAGACTGTCTTCTGTTTCTTGGACCCATATCATGATGGACAGCAGCAGTACTTTTACAATATTATTACATTATGAAATAAAACTAACTCTGACATACATATTATGTTATCTCACGTCATCAACAGTATAAATAAGCAAAGTTTAAAGGCGTTAAGTCAACAATCACAGAGTCGTCAAGGACCGTATTCTCACTTATTTTGGGCCACTCCGTAGATCATACATTGCAACTTCTCGGAGCCACTATAAAGGATCAGGAGTGAGTGCATGAGAGAATGCCACAACTGTATACCACGTACAAAGTATGGCAGGATGCAAAGGCCACATCAAACATTTCACAACTGTTCAATCGGAAAGACTGGCCTTCAAACAAATAAAAACAAACACAGCATACAACAATACGAAATTCGTGCAGCATGAAATTTTTGCAGCAGTTAACTACGGCACACACGTGTATTTTATGCATTTCATGCATCTGCATGTGGTCCCTTTGGTTAACAGATGGTCCCAATCCATGGAAATCATCATACACTTAGTGCAGGTTCAAAGTTGCAAAAAATGTCACTTAAATTACCACTTAACTAAGTATCACTTATCTTTAAGTAGCTCTTGACAACATGCCACTTAAATTAATTTTGTTGCATGAAAATAATTCACTGCAAGTGGGATTTAACTGTTGGTCATTTGGCATGACCCAATTTATTGGCTGTTGATGACATCATGTTGACGTAAGTACTTAGCATGTAAGTTGTATCGTAGCAAAACAACCTAATTTTGATAGTGGAACGTTCAACGTGTGTAATATTGTCTAAACTCTCTGGAACTATTTCTCATGCAGATTACTATTATACTATCTCAGCAGTGAAGTGGCAATTAACTTTATGCGGCCAAATCAGCCACTTAAAGTAGAGTAACTTAACGTTTTATGCAACAGTTTTTCACATAAGTAGTACTTAATGGGCATTTTAAGTGCTAATTAACTTTTAACTTTCTTGCATAAACGTCAGTCAAAGTTAAGCAACATCTAAATCCAAATTATCCAGCTATGTTCAACTGCACACAAAATAGTTCCAAAAAGTTCCAATCATATTCATAAAATTGGACGTTTGCCAATACAATACGTGTCACTGGAGCATTTTGTAAATGATATTTTCATGTAACAAAATCAATTTGAGCAAAATTGTGAGCAACAGCTACAGACAAGTGGTACTTTCAGTTTGAGTGGTGAAATGAGTGGCATTCATGCAACTTGCTCTTAATAATAAATATCACTGTTTGTTTCTCGTAACAGTGTAAAGTGGTGATCAGGAATGAACCATTGCAAGATATATATGATAGCATCAAACACTACAAAACTGTTCAACTGGGAAGACTGGTCTGAAACAAATAAAATCTCGAATATAATACTTGCATGGTACAATATCCAGCGTATATATAAGAACTTCATTTAACAAAAACTTCTCTACAGCAGAAAACCACAGCATAGCACACTCATGTTTAAAGCTATCAGCATTAGCCTGTGGTCCCATAACTCAGAAAGTGGTCCCATAACACAAAATATTCATATACACAAAAGTAAACATGGAATTTTTTAGCAGCAGTCAACCACATATTGACAATGTTAGCAAATGGTCCCACTCACAAAACACAATGCACAAGAAATTCTTCACGCAACATAACATTTGGCAGGAGTAAATCATGGCACACAGACATGAACACATTAGACCCCTAAGCCGTCGCCACCGCCACATCTTCTTCAGCTAGCCAATCCCGCCAGAAAAATTGGCCGAACTGGCTAAACCAAATTTTTAGCTAATAACCACCAACAAAAACGAGTATTATGCAGTAATACAAGCTTTAATGTGCAGTACTGGTAGTTATAAAATCATATTATTGCACACTGTACACAGATTTGAAACCAGTGCATCATGTTGACATCTTAGTACTAGCACCATGTCAAGAACACTGCGGTCAGCAACAAGACTGGTCTCGATGATCTGCCACTCATAACAGTCGACCATCATCACGGCTTGTTCAGCCACATCAGTCAACTTTCACCTGAAGCACCTGTGCATTGAGCCCTGCCGCTCTGCAGTGACACTTCTAGTGACATCCTTCCTGCAACAGACTGGAGATGCCCACCTCGCCAACCACGTCAAACGTGGCTCGCGCGAGTGGAAAAGCACCTGGCACAACCTGTATGCTCAGCTCAGATCACAGCACGTGGAGGTCGCTATGACCCTCAGCTGGTCATGCACAGCAGTGGGTGAGTTTAAACATATTAGCACTTCTTACAGTTCACAGATTCTGCTACTCCCCTTCAGCAGACGTCCTTCAGCAGTCTCTCGGAAATGTGGCCGTTTCTTCCAACTTCCTGACGTACACAGTAATGTCCCTGATGTACGACTGAACGCTGTAAAATTAATGCCATTCACATTATGTGGCAGCTGATCAGCTACGCTGAATGTTTAGAACAACCGAAAATGTATCAGTCACTTGTTGTATGTATAAAACATGAAATCATACGAAATTATGACAAGCCAGAATTGTGAATCGAATCAAAGCGGTTTTTTAACAACATTAAAGGTATTAAGGTGTCTGGTACTTATATTGCACAGGGCTCCCCAATCCTTCAATGATGCAAAACGAAGCTTATTTTTCAATGGATGTTTAAACAGCTGAGGGCCCTAATGCATCACCATCGCCAAATTTTTCTGGATTAGCCACCACCTCTGAAAAAAATTCAGCTAACTGACAAAAAATTTGTTCAGCCGGCCGACAACATGAGCAAGTTCGGCTTAGGGGACTAACACATACACAAACAAACACACATAGTCACATACAACCATTTAATGGCCTTTTTCCAGATTGTGGTCCCACTCCAAGGCACATCAGTCCATCACAGTACGCATAACAACAACTATCACTTGCTTTGGTTCTTGCAATAAAGCATATCATATGATATTTTGTAACAATACACAATGAACACGATATGAAAATATACTGATAAATGTTAACAATTGCATGCACCATTTTACGTTTACGGCCTTTACCAGTTTCACCGGGGTTAGCTAGTGGTCCCCAAGTCTCCAGGAAACCGTCAGTGATAACACATTTAGCACCAAGTAATCACTGGGTTCGGTTCTCGTAAGAAAAGCAACAAAGCGCACCGTTTTCTTATCACAATACTCATATACATATGTACAAGCTGTCTTTCAGACTAACTATCACATATATGTGGCAACAACAAATCCTATCAAGGCTACCCTGAACACACAATCAGCGCTAGTCACTAAGTACCTTTGTGGTGGCACACACTTATCGTTATGCCTGTTCCAATTCCACCAGGGTCCCATTGCAGTCTTTCGGATGTATGAAGATAACTGGCTTGCCATGTGCACCAGTCTTCGGCTCTGCTCCACCAAGGATGCGGATGTTGTGCAACTTCAGATCTTCTACGGCGTCATTAATGTTGCTCACCTGAAGTTGACAAATGACACAGACTGCAACCACCATCTTCTTCATCATACTGGTATCATCTCATCGACAGCATCTGGGCCGACAGACCTCCAACGCGCAGCAGTAATTCTACAGGCATCACCTGTGCTTCAATACAGCTAATAAATTCACAGTCTAAACATTTCGTTCATTCTTCTTCTTGTAACCAGCATTAAACCAAACTCCATTAAACCAAACTCCAGCACGTTTCAGCAGTAGTGGCATTCTGTGTATGAATATGAACAGCAGCGGCACTACACGATATAGACTCAGCAACAGCATATCAAGACAGACATGGATGAAAATAAAGGCAGTTACGTCAATGTACGTCTGACATTACCGTTATTAATTCACAGAAATATTCATAACCTACTTTGCATTTCTTGACAGAGTCTCTTTAAATTCAACTTAACGGCCACATCTTCAGACAAGATGAGAATAACCGGATGAAAGTATGTACAGATTATAAAGTGAATGCCTAAAGGCTGAATGTCAACGTACTGAGCAGAGCAATATCACCTTTTATGATTTCTGCTGTTTTCAGTGTGTTAATTACCGTATTGCACATCTCCGTTAACCCTTTGCCCTGTAAGGCCTGAAAATTGGCTTGCTGGTCTACAAGAAATCCTGTAAGGCCAGTATACCGACTTCATCGTGTCCATGTAAAGCGACATATCAGCTTTTTGGTTACGTGATGTTTACTTTAGCAACCGAAAGTGGAAGCTTAGGGTCTCGGGACTGATTACTGGGGGAACTCAGTGGTGAGAGGGTTAATAATTACAATAATAAGAAACTGCAGTTTACACATACTGCAGCAATCAACAACACGCTATATCATCAGCAGAAACATCATTACTAACCTCAATGCAGATATGGTGCAGACCTCCACTAAGGTGCTTTTTCAAAAACGCATCAATGGGACTCTTATCTCCTAAAGGCTCTAGCAGCTACAAATAGCACAAACAAATTCTAAGCAAGATGTGTGTCTACTGCTGTCAGTCACTACCACTACTACTGCTGTAAAACAAACTTTGTATGTCATTCTACACTAAACCTAAACACAGACTAACTTCGCTGCCTTCAACATTGCAAGCTGGCGAAACTCATTCAGCAATTTACTAAGAATGACAATGCCCTGTCTACTAGATGGCAACATAGCATGCATGGGTGGCATAGCAGATGTAAAAATACATATCACACACAAACCATGTTGTCAGTCATCAATTTAAGGACGGTTGAAGAACACAAGATATGCTATATAGGAGTCTGGTCACTTCAGTCTTCCTTGAAAGACTACTATATGGAGTTAAATACATGTTCGTGAATTCAGTCATGGAATAACGTTACTGGGAGGTTGTCTCTGTCCTTGGTCCTTAGATGTCTTTTCTTCCCTCATACTGCTGTACTAGAAATTATGAAATGTAGCCATACACAATTAACAAAACCTGTTACTGATCAATTTAAATGTCAAGCACACTCACTCTTAGTGGTCCTAGTGGTGGCAGCAGCTACTTAGGCCCAGTGGCGATGCCAGTGTGGTAAAGGAGCTAGGTCATTTCGATGTCAGAAAATCCTCCAGCCAGGTCAGGCGGATGCACTTTTTTCCTCAAAAAAGGTTGACGACCTTTTTTAGTTGTCGCCCTCAAAACACAGGCAGCCAATGTATGGTAACATTTTTATTTTCTGTCCACACTATTACCAAAGCAAAGCAATACGCAGGGCTAGGCAGGGCAGAGCCAGGGCTTGAGCCTGGGCGGTGGATCTTCCAGCCAGGTCATTTGACCTGGTGCGCCCTGGTGTAGTGCCGCCACTGCTTAGACCACTATGAAAATTACTGATTGATTGATTGACTTACTTCAATTTTTGTGTCACCAAGTTTCACAAACACGGTGTACACTCCATGCTCACGCTCTGCCTGCAACAAACATTGAAATTTTGATGAACTTCTACAGGCAGATGTGAAATAACAATAAATAACTGGACAAGTAACACGAATAAAGCCATGAATCAAATATTAAACAGTTAACACATCAGTTAGCACTGCGTAAAAAACACACAGCATATAGCACAGACTCAAGATTCTGCTGAACTTTGCTGCTGGGAAACTTACAAAATTACAGTCAAGTCCTTCGCATCCCGACTCTTCTTACAGGTCCAGCAGATTGGGTTTGTCACATTGGGACCCTTTCGCCATGCATAGAGGCGGTTGCCTAGAGTTGTATTATTGTAACATGGTGGAGTGGTGCTGGTGGGATTCAAGCCTTATTTGAAAGACCAACTAGTTTCCTTCAGTGCTTTGACACTGTTCGTCTGGTCAAATGACGTGTAAAAATCGTCCCCGATATGACCTATAATGTGTTGGGACGTTAAACCTTGCTCAATCAATCAATTCATTCTGACTCAGACACTTCACCCACCCCTTTCCCAATTTTACAGCGGGTCAAATATGTCGAAATTTGGCCTAATTTTGATCTCTGAGGCTTTGTAGTTTCGAACGGAAGCTACACATCTGGTGTCTGAAAACCGCATTGCGAGTGCATACGGTTGGCTTATATCCATTCCAAATTTGATAGAGGTCACTCCACCAATTCTGATATCTCGTGTCTACAAAACTGCCCCCTCCTCATTAAAAGGGTGAAAAAAAATTGCTGAATCGGATTGTGCGATTTTGCTCAAATTTTGGTACAGAGTTTGAACACGTGACACATGATGTACTACAAATGTTCAAGGTTGATGGGTCAAAGGTCAAGGTCACAGTGTGACATAAGTGACAATGAAAATTTGCTAGATCATAAATAACTCAGCAGCAGATTGTTCGCTTTCGCTCAAATTTGTTGCAGTGTTTGATCATGTGACACCTGATGTACTACAAAAATAGGTCAAGTGGTCAAAGGTCAAGGTCACAGCATAAAAATGTCGTTTGATCGCCAAATTATTGCTCTATTTTAGGAAACTGGGGTTGCAGAATCTAATGGTGATGTCATAATTTTGACTGGATGCTCAGAAATAGCAGTTTCCGCGCATGTGCAGTACAAATTTGGCCAAAAACAGCCCAGAACAACTAGTGTGACATTGTGTGGCCTTCAAGTTGCTATGCATTCGCAATTGCCACATTTTCTACATAATTTGCTGTAAATAGTTTGCAGCTGACAATCCATCTGTGAAACGAATACCGGCATGTGTGTGATGACATCAAGGAGTGAACTGGACTAGTCAAGTTCAAACAGCCTGTCATACAACTGCAATGAGAAGGTGTTCTTAGAAGCAGAAGAAGAAAAGAAGTACATTTATGACATATCAACAAAAGAACACACACACACTTACATGCTTCTCACTGACAGTGGCTCCCAAAACATCTCTGTAGAGGAACATTGCTTTCTCGATGTCCGGAACAGCAATCGCAACGTGATTCAACTTGCCCAGCTTCCAAATCTTACTTGGAACTAACTGTGAACACGACAAAGCCAACTGATAACTGGCCAAGGCATTTGTCAATTACAAGGTGCACATTACCACAAAAAAATAGAAAACAATCTCCCAAATGAGTGCCAAAATACAAGTTCAAGCTACATGACAAAGAATAAAGACCATTAATAACTAAGGGTTGGATGCATAAATATCGCTGAAAAGTTAAGCATTACTTTGAGAAACATTTAAATATACATCTTAAAATACAACTGAACTTATTCGACTGCAACCTATTCGATGTATAATATTATGGAACAACTACTTAAGCTTGAAATGCATGTATTCATACAGCAACAAGTGGTTTTACTGAGAAGTCTACATACCAGTGGCAGCAGTCAACATCTACTTGACTAATATGTCTCACCTTTTCAGCTGTTGACAGCGGAGATGCAGTGTGCAAAGCTCGAGAACCAAACAGTGACAGAGCCTATAGACACAGAATCGAACAAATTTGTGCTCAACGTTTTTACTGAATTTAAATGACAAGACGGCATACGTGCATGGTAATTCTGTCTTGTTTTGCCTATGTCTGTTATGCTCACATAGTCTCTGTCCTGTGCTGAACTGGGTAACACTGAACCACTCGGCTTTCAGACCATAAACTTCACACTCACGTTCTGATGCCGTCACCCTCATCTAGCAAAACTCTCTACAGAACATTTCTGAGAATACACCTGATCACGTATGCATACACAGTCAGTGAGAGATTGCTACTCAGATTGCACCTTCTTCAAATACCTTGCAAAGTGAATCACATTTCTCAATATGGAGAAAGCTATATGAATGGTTAAAACATGGGCAGTAATCATAAGAAGTAAAACAGGGCATTACACAACATTAAATGACAACTAGAAATACGTTCTGTGGAATGTGGTAAACTTGTGTTTTAAAAGCTAGCTCAGGATCTTGAAGACGTTCATCATTACTCAGTTCATCAAACAAACTCTTTGTGCGCCTCGTTCTGACAACAGTAAATTGTGATGGGATCTTCCAAACTGTTGCTATAGCTGAAGCCGTGGTGATGATGCTTTCCCACAAGGCACGAATGTATGTCAGTTCGCCAAGTGCCATGGACAGCATTCCCACTTATTGTCAGTGTGTCGGATGTCGGTAGCGTGTCTGTGATAATTTAATGACACAAATTTTTGCACGTAGCACTTAGGGGCCCCTGGACTTTGTCCACCCTCGTTAGTAGGCTGTGACGCCGCTGATACAACAGTATTCTAATGCATGACCAATCACTGTAAAAGAAGTCTATATATTCACATTACATGGGAGTGATCAATTACACTGAATTATAAAATAAGTGACTATGTCAATATCACTTCTTTTAGGAAAAAACATGAGACCATGCGGTGAGGAATAAACTCTGGAGATGCACTCATTGTTTACTTACTTAACCATTCAACTCAGCAAAACAAGTGAATTTTTAGCACTCAGAAATGTCTTGCAGGAACTGTGGAACTTATACATTTAAACTGTGCCCCAGTTTTTGGAGTGGGGTGGAATTAAGCCATTTTCTCGTCCCAGTTTTTCTGACCAAATACACATTGCCAGTCTAAAAAGTGACAGGCATTTAGTAAGAATTTAAATGAAAATAATACAAACCCTTGCAGAAAATTTAAACTCCCAACTTCCAGCTGAGGCACTGTTTTCCACATAAATTGAACCAAAATGCATTCGTCAGCTGGGCTCCACCGAAACCCACAGGGAAGCTTACAGCGCTTCCTGAACCCCTAGCTGGATTCAGGGACCTCCTTCTATTGAAACCGAAGGAAAGGGAGGATAAGAAAGGGAGGGGATAGGAAAGGGAGGCGATGTAAAGATGGGGGAATGGAGAGAAGGGAAGGGATAAACGAAGGGGAAGGAACATCACACCTGTCAGGCTTACATTAGGACTCTGGCATATGGTAGGCAAGACAGTAGGGAAAGCAATGACAGCATGACAAACGTTATTAACAGTCATTGATGGGTATAAAGGGAGTATCGGGTTAGACGAGAAATCATGAGAATCGTTGCCAGAATCGCCACGAGAATCAATCTGCCTAAATGGCTATGACCGAAGCCCTAGAATATATAACGTCTATAATTTTATTCGAATTCGCCGATATTCCTGGGATTCACTCAGCCGTGCTGAAAACACAGTTTAAATGTACAGATTCCACAGCATGACAAGTTACTTTTTCTTAACACAATGCATGAAGTCAAAACATGAAGATCTGGAGAGTTGTCTGTCAAGAACATGCTTATTTTACAGCATCACTTTGCAATGCTGGACTTGGAAACATATGATTATAATTAAAACATATAAAGTGAATAAATTCTTTAACAAATTTCCGGAAATTTCGGGAAAGATGCATAAATTTCCGGAAAATTTCCAAAATCACAACTCTATTGCCATCCCTCATGGGCGTCTACACAAGGGGGAAATGGTGCGAGATGCACCAAGGCGAAAATTGGGGGAGGGAATTTTGTGATGATAATAATGCTTTTGCTCGCGTCTATAATAATTTATAATTACATGAATACATTTATTACTTTACACCAGTGCACTTTTAACTTTCTGTTTGCCCTTTTTTCTATATTAATCTACCAATTGTAGTTGCATGCTAACAGTGCATAACTTCATAGAGATGCGTTTTTAAGTCAACTGATTACACAGTATTTCTATGTTCATGATTAACATATATATCGCTTTCACTCGCATATATCCTATGCAGCCGATCTGTACTTGAATACATATGAATCGTCTTTTGATAAATTAACAAAAGTTGAATGAACAAATACTGCAAAATAAAAATGTGCATTTTCCTTAGTTCCAGCTTTATAAAAAACTACCTGCATTATATAACGATTATTTTAAATATGACAGTACTGTTCAAGTCAGTTCAATTTAATTGTTTATCAATCTGCCATTCTGCCATTATTTGTATCATCATAATATTCGTTAATTATATGGCTTCCAAAATACATGAGAAATAGGACTTTAGTTTCAAAATGATTGTCAAAGGACAGGAAAGTCATGTCATCTGTCAGCACAGCATTTAAGGTGCATTATAATCAACAAGAAACTCATCCAGATTTAGTACCAATCGAAAGCTCATATATGACTTCCTATCAGTGATTAATACTAACTTACCTCCTATCTTGCACCGTTTGCGAGTTATCGTCCAATTTTCGCTAGAGAGAGGGAGTACCTCACTTTCACGCTCTCGCTAGGGGTGATCCCCTGCCAATATGGCCGTAAGTGATATACGGTATCGGTATCACTAAAAACTTGATTCTTTGTCCTACATTTCCGTTGCAGAAAGTATCCGTGTACCTTCAACCACTTTTACATATGCTTAGTGCTAGCGGTAGATTGGCGATCTATCCGTAAGTGTTGGTTAATTACTAGAAGGAGATCGGCGATCTATCCTTCACTAAAATTACTAGTGGTAGATCGGCAATGTACCCATAAGTGTTGGGAAATTACTACATCGGCCGTATCGGCGATACACGCGTAACTGATTGCGGTGATACCTCTAAGGTGTCCAGGAATTACTATGAGTAGATCGGTACTCTATGCATCACCTACATTGCTAGTCACAGATCGGCGATCTGCCCGTAAGCATCGGGAAATTAACTGTAGAATGCAGACAACGAACGAAATCCATGCTACTGATAGTGACACACGTCCTTACAAGCTCTGCCTTATGTACTAACATGCAAGTACCAGCTGTTCATGAATATTAATTAGGTGTCACCTTACATGAACTATAACGACTATGTGCAGTATTATTAATCATTTTAGCAACCAAACTGTCTGTTAACTTGACGGCTGTTTTCTCTGTATGTTGCAGCGATGTATTGCTTGCGAGATTCAATGTCCTGTAATGAAGTCGTCATTTTCACCTGATTTGTGTTCACTGCTACGTATTATGCACTGATTGTGATTGTGGCTGCTAAATGCTAATGAACATCAAGTTGAAGTGCTGTGTCACGTGCTATGAAATCCATAACCTTCGTTGGCTAACACAGATAAAAGATTAATATCGCTTTCCTATGCCGATCTACCACTAGTAATTATAATGGCAGCAAGCAGTAGATTGCCGATCTACCGCTAGAATTATCGTTTACATAATCCACCCCGAGAGAACCGGACTTCCGTAAAATTACGCTACGGTTAGGGCTATTACGCCATTCAAGGTCATCCAGTCACCAAGTTTGGTACCAATCGAAAGCTCATATGCGACTTCCTATTAGTGATTACTTACCTCCTTTCTTGCACCGTTTCCGAGCCTCGAAAAGGTCCAAATCGCTATATTTGGCTACCCCTGTTGTGTTTAACTCGCCCGACAGAGGGGTTCCCCAGAGACGATCTCCGTAAAATTTTACCTGGATGTCGTCAGATAGCCAACGTATTAAATGGCGTAGCTACGTTGCCGAAAATTTCAATCGCCTGAGTAGGGTGCACAAACGTTACAGACAGACAGACAGACGGTCGGACGGACGACGACATATAGCGAACGTGAACGTGAGTTCACGTTCGCTAAAAATTGGGGGACCCATCCGGCCATCTTGGGGGGAACGCACCATGGCCTCTGGGGATAGACGCCCCTGCCATCCCTAGAATAATCTTGCGGGTGCCCATGGATACAAGTCAAGTAAATCAAGTCACGTAAATATGTCAGTCAGTGTAGACTTATGAAGTTAACATGTTCTGTCATTCACTACTGCCATGACACAGTTCTTCATCAAGTAATTTATAAAATATCGCTGATTTAGGCCCAGTTGTTGTTGTTTATCCTTCAGTCAAGGCCGTGTCAATGTCGTCCAAAGGTCAGTAGGGCATTCGACCAACCTAGCCATTATACATCTACAAACGAAACTCAAATTATAAAACACACGATAAAATGCACCAGAACTTACTGTATTTTCAAGAGTGACAAAGAAGCGCGGGGTCAAAAATCTCAACGCCATGTTGGTACCTTCACGGTGGTCCAGCTGGTCCCGTTTACTCTCAGCAACTGCTGGCTGACCGCATTCATGACCGCCCCGGCCCCGTTACAAGTTTGTATTTAGGTCAAATAGTGATGAGCCATTATCAAAATTCAATACTGATGATGAATGCGGTACGACCAGGCGCGTAGCCACATTTTCTGCTTTGGAGGCGACCGGCAATAATATGGGATGGTACTAATAGCCACGCAGAGGCGCCGGATCGACATTCGACCTTCACCGTGCAAAAAGTAGACCTATAACATCGTAAATTAGAGTTCTTCGTAACGTGCGTATGGGCCTAAACGTAAGCTAAACATTACCTATTTTGTGATTATTGTCGTCCACTAGCGCAACAGTAGGATCTACATGCTCAGGTCAGGTTATAAGATTTAACGTCGCTTAACATAACAAAGCTGATCAGCGACAACATGACAGACTACTTTAGATCACTACCACTGACTATTATTATTTCTAATAGGCCCTAGCTAGATTTTCCTATCCAGTGATGAGACTATGTAGGAATCCGCGCGGAGAGTATAGGAATCGAAGTGGTTGCTATTACTCCCTGTGAAAGCATGGAGGGCTTAACTGTGTCTATGACTGTTTCAGAATGAGACTGAGCTAAGTCTACA
>Ga0049105_1000272_pt1 | contig 15844 bp, 14 predicted proteins | sample WorMetvaBAHAMAS1_FD_61260 | JGI IMG/M metagenome (GOLD analysis project Ga0049105, IMG submission 61260) | Worm MetaG Olavius vacuus BAHAMAS.1 | ecosystem: Host-associated > Annelida > Digestive system > Unclassified | place: Germany: Marburg | collected 2013-04-09
AAATGATGCTATTTCTGAACTACTGCATTTTCTCAGGTAGTGCAGAAGCACTAGTTAGGTGTGGTGGGAAACTATAGCATCTACTGATTGCTTATTTTCTCGGTATCATGTGTGCCAAACATTATGAAAATCCGACAATGCTTTCTCATGTTACAGCTAAAAATGTCGGGGATGTTTTTTTGAGACACACTGTAAATGTAGTAGTGTAGAGGCTTAACGTCCCACTCGACACATTATAGGTCATTTCGGGGACGATTTTTACAGGTCATATGACCAAACCAACGGTGTCAAAGCACTGTAAAACCGGAGTTATGGGCGATCGAAGTTTACATTGAGAGAATAGGCATTTTGGACGTTTTCGGCTCCTGTGACCTTGACCTTGACCCGATAACCTTCCTATATGAACTTGACTCGTATAGCTTGGAGGTACATACATGTACAAATATGAACTCCCTACGTCAAGACTTTCGAAATTTATCGTCTGGCAGACATACAGATAGACAGACAGACAGAATCGACCGAAATTATAAACCACGCCGCTTCGCTGGTGGTCAATAAACATAAACAAGGTGACGTTTATTTTGAGACACAGTGTACTTAAGAGTTAAATCCTACTTGAGTATATATGATAATATTGTTTCAAATACTGAAACCGTACAACAGATGTCTGGTGTGCTGTAAAGACAGTGAACGACGATGCTGCTGTTTCTGTCGGATCTGCCGCTGAATGGCAGCGCGTACGCGGCCGCGTCGGACGCTGCCACTGTTCGTGTCTACCATTACACTCTGTTCATTCGCTCCGTTTACGACTACTACGTCCCAATATTGATCGTCGTTGGTCTCTTGTGTAACATCGTCAGCGTCGTCGTCTTCGCTAATAATAAAACGGGAGGAGGCGGCGCGGAAGACCGTACAACTTCATCAGTACTGTACGCTGGCGACTCATTCGACACTTACCTGTCCTCGAGGGCTGTTGCTGACTCGGCGTTCCTGCTGTGTCTGTTCGTCGTATGGTTGGACACTGTCGACATACAGATGTATACAACAGCTGGCTGGTGCCAGGTGCGTTGACACACATTGGTGGTGGTCCGCAACCTTCGTCACTTTAAACCTGGATTTGCCTACGGTGTGGGTCCTGTGCAGCGCGATGTTGGAGGCTCACAGCCCCCCCCTGAGTGAAATCAACTTAGAAAACCTGGCACCAAATTTGCAAAGAAGAGAACACGAATAGCTGCTTTTCTTATTCTCTTTTCTTTACGTTTTCTTTTTTTTGTATTTGCTTTGTTTTCTTCTCTGCTCTTCTCTGCACATCTTGCAGCTTCTGCACGAAAATACAAACTACAACTGCCAAAGTATGTTCATTTCAGCCAAAGACAACTGCATTTGCAGCAACTCGACGTCTTCCGTTGGAACGTACTTGCTGTCACTTTAATGTCAGTAACAGATGAAGAAAAGTATGCACCATGAGGTCGCAAAAGCTGCAATCGTGTTCTCTAAATAGTCTCTGAATCGTCTCTGAATTGACTCCATAGCCAAGGCAGACTTTTGCTAGTTGTAGGCAGACTGTAACTTTAATATTGTAAGGTGCCCCTGTAACGGACCTGTTCGTGAAGTGTCATCTTCAACTTCACACTGACATTACATTAGATGACGGCGCAATGTTACGTACGCCTCAAGTTGCAATGCAGCATTATTGCCAGCTTTTCTAGTTTTTCTTTTGGTCAATTATGGAAGCCGCAGTGCAGTAGCACACCGGACCACGCCTAAATTCAGGTCTGCGTCACTTCGTTTGTCGATATGCATTCAGCCATGGACAATAATAACGTTTGTTACTAAGGATTATGTATAACGATCAGAGCTTATTAATGTGCAAAATATATAAATTTCTCAGTAAATTATTGCCTGTACTCACTGCGCCTAACTAGAGTGGTTGGCCAGAATGAGTTGATCTGAGTGGCCTGTCTCAGTCTGTTATCAAGAGCTTACCCAAACTGGAAACCAAGGGCAGATCTCTAACACTTGAATTCTAGTGCTCTGTTGACCCAAGAGATTACAAGTTCGTAGTCAGACTGTGGTCAGATAGTGTGATGTACGACTAACAGAAAGCCACTCAATTTCATAATTCCATTGTACCTATAAAATGTTGTACAAAAAAACTGTAGACAAATTGCCCATTTGTAGTACGTTGTGAAATTCACTGTTTATTGAACAGTAGCGAATCATTCAACCGCACAAAGTTGTCATTCACGCAAAGTGACTGCTTGCTTTATTGTGTTCGTTGTGCAATAACAGTGTCATTACGAAAACCGAAAACTTGAACGAAAAACACAAAATCCTTTACAAGAATATTTTGAACTGGAACTGAATAACGATTACGATGATTGTTCTTTTTGTATGAAAATGGTAACAGAAAAAAACACGTAGATGATCTACTTAAAACAAAACACACTAGACTAGAAAGGCTGAGCGAACTAAAGTAACACTGTGCAATACTGGTCAGGCGGTGACGTATGTCAGTCTGGTGGCGTCGTTTTTGTCCGTTTGGTTGACGGTGGCTGCCGCAGTGGACCGCGTCGTTCTATTGTTCCGCGGTGCTCACACATCTTTCAACAGCCGCACGAGAGCTCGCTTCGTCGTTATCGGTCTGCTATGGTTCGCTCTGCCCGTCTACCTCAACATTAGCATCCTCATTGACGTCACCGAAAGCTTCGTCGGTCCTGTCTGTGTTGAGCTACCCGACTACTACGACATGATGCAGGTGCCAGCCGTTGCCATGCATTTCACCGTCTTCTTCACTGTTGTTGTTGTTGTTGTTGTTGTTGCTGCTGCTGCTGCTGCGGTTGTTGTTGATGATGTTGATGATGATGATGATGACGATCAAATCAAATCAAATCAAATTTATTAAACAGCAAAGGACTTGAAAGCCTCTTACAAATTGCTAAAACATGCAAAAATGATAGTAATAAGAAGAAGAAAGAAGAATAAATGAAAACATCGTTACCATAAAACAGTGTAAGACTTTAGATGAGTACAGTATGTACATATAAATCCTCCTCTAGCTAAGTCACAACTATCACCTCTCGTCATTGTCGCTAGCAGATTCTTTATGGAGCTCTTCAGCAGAAATAACATGGAAATTAACAATGTTGCCGAGACGCGTTCTGCTGCTTCAGTTTACCAGTCATCACAGCTGACCGCTGCACTGACGGTTTTGTAAAGGCATTTTGTATCGGTGTGAAAAGTGAGCCTGTACTTGTAGAAGTGCGTAACAGATGTAGAACGTTGCTCATTCCACAGTATCTGTTTTTGTTTATTTGTATTGTAGCTATTGTATTGATTTACATTGCATTAAATTTGTATCATTTATTGTTGTACTACATCATCAGTGAAAAAATGTTCATATATAATCCAACAGAGTTATGACGAGCTTACGCGCAATGTGTGCTCAGTTTGGTTAACTTTTACATGCAGGTATCTCACTTACTATTGCTGTATTAGTACTACAATAGTATTCTATTTCTCTCAGATATGGTAAACACTGTTGAACTAGGAAACTACTAAACAGCCATTTTATTTGCTTGATGTCAGTCTCTTAACGACCATAATGAGATATTTAATATGTGCATGAGATTACTTGATTTAAACTGAAAGGCCAAAAAAATTCGAAGCATAGCAATTACTTTTCGTTGCACGCGAGCATGACTAGACTTCGATTTACTGCACTGTATAGGTTTTATGCTGAAATTAGCTAATTTTCCTATGCAGAATTTTGATCAAGATAGTGGCACGGTCGATATCAAACCATTTAATTTGCATCAATTAAGCTACTAAATTTTTGATAACATATTAAATTTCCCTGTATTCTCCATGTTCCAGAAGGCCGGTTTGTAGTTAGACGCAGACCAGTTGCAGGATTGTGAATATAGAACTGTAGCACCGCAGCAGGAACTTCTGCTGATATGATCGAATGAGGCTCCCAGACTGTAGGTCAGCCGCTAAGTGTGGTCGTTGACGACGGCTACCTGTACGATGTTGTGACGCAGGTGATTAGTCGCATTGAGACAGTGTTCAACGTTGTGATTCCGTGGATCGTCATCGCGACCGCCAGTTTCGTGTCCCTCGTCGCACTGAGACAGTGTTCAACGTCGTGATTCCGTGGATCGTCATCGCGATCGCCAGTGTCGTGTCCCTCGTTCGTCTTCTGCGCACAGCACGTCCGTTCAACCAGACCACCACGCAGCCGGAAGTAGCGATCGACCCAGAGGTCAAGTACATCCGGTCGACGTCGATCGCTCAGCTGTGCGCGTCAGTAGTGTTCGTGGTGTTGAGTGTACCTGCACACGTGCATCAGCTGTATGTCATGCTGGCCGGCAGCCAGTCTGCTCCAGTCGCACTCGGCACCTACATGACGCAGCGTCTCCTCCTCGTCGTCCTCTACAGTCGCTGCGCGTCGACGTTCTTCGTACACTTCGCCGCCAGTTGCTACTTCAGACGCCGTCTGGTCGCCGTCCTGCGGCACGTCATCCGGTGCCGTCGTGCAGACCGCTGCTGCCGAGGTCGCAATAACACTGAGGTGGAGATCTCGCTGACACCGACTTGGTCGCCTGGCGCCAACAGCGAGCACCCGCCGGTTAATGGCGATACTCGAGACTCTGTCGAGATGGTCTAACCATAGACACTTAGTACGAGCACCATGGTCTAATGTTAGACCCTTGCATGCAGCAGATCTGCGATAAAGCGCACTACGACAAACTCCGATTACGACATAACGCAATAAGCTTTATTCACCATACAGCATTTGATAGAAATGAAAGAAACTTAGCCTAACTAACAAAAAAATAAAAAAATATGAATAGAATATCAAATATACAGTAAAGTCATATGTTATAATAAGTATTAGACATCATTTTTTTCAAACAACAGAGTAACGTAACATTAACAGAACGAAATAACATAGAAAGGTAACCAACTACTGAAAGTTGCAATGAGATTACCCTAGAGTCTTAGTGATACCAAAATGGCTTAACAAGTTATAACAATGCATGAATTTTCCTTCGAGTCTAGTTCTATTTGGTTCTTGATTCTCGGTTCAGTCAGTATCGAAAACACATTGGGCCACACATCGACGCCGGTATTCTCTGTCAACACACCTCTCTCGTGTTTTCTCCCAGAACATGCAATATGGTGTTAATCCAGTTCCTTCTCCGTCTTTCCAACCTTCGCTTTGTGGTGTTTACCTCCCAATGCATGACTTGTCCACCATCGTCCAGCCACAAGACGCGCTCAAACCATTTCAGTCTTCTTTCCTTGATAATAAGTTCCGATTTCTGCAGTTTTGTCTTCTCCCTGACTTCCTCATTTCGACGTCCGCTTTCCAAGAGACGTCCAGTCGTCGCAGAAACGTGTGATGTGTCGTGTGAGATTTCGTCGAAGTGGAGTGTGAGTGGATACATCTTGCAACAACTTACCAACATATTATATGTGTCACTGTCTTGTTTTTGTTGTCGACTACGACTGCGTATTTGAAACATAACGTGAAAACTGTAGGTTAAATGCCTCTCGTCGTGCATCGCTCTTTAATTCTTCTCCGCCATTGATAATAATGAAAATAGCATACGCATTTCTATTCCGCCATATTGCATCTAGCTTCCTGTTATTTATTCACAAATTATTACGCGAATAACGATAGGCTTACTCCAGACTAAACCGCATTGAGTGCCGTACAATACAAAATCCAGTAAATTAGCGCCCGTTATCACAAAACAACACAAAATAAAAAAGTACCTTCAACGTTAACGGATTCCCCTTTCAAAAACCCCAATTAATGCTGCAGTATGATTCACTAGCGGAAATTCAGCGTAGGCCCATGTATCTTTCTGAGTCAGTAAGCAAAGCAAGCCACGAGAGTTCATACAGAATTTTCGATCTTACATGACATCTGATAGATAGATTGATTGATCTTTGCGATCTTCTATCATAAATGCGACTTGTACAAAGAGACGAAATGTCGTTGAGAGGGCATTTTCTATGAATGCAATCAGCTGCAGACTGAACTGAAACTCTCACGTCCGACCACTTGTGTGAAGAGACGTCTGAAGGCTTCGTTACTCCGTGTCGCCTGTAAGTAGGAACTTTCAATTATGGCCGCCTATGCGTATATTACATTCCTGTTCTTTATTTATTTTTGAACATTACCTTCGGAGATCATCGAACGGAACTCAACCGAACTTTGCCACATGTTTGGAAGTGAATCAGATTCGAAAAGGTATGTCCAAAAGTTAAGGGCTTTCTCCCCTAGAAGGTAGAGGCCGAAAAAGGGCCTATTTTCAGGCAGTTTTACGACGACATCGCGATTTTAGCGCGAATGTTTTCAGAAAGAAACGCGCTGTAGACAAAATGAAAAATAATATCTCTAAACTATGAACAGTCCCCCTACATCTTTCCGCAAAATTTGGTGAACTTTGACTCACAAACCACTCATCCTGAGCAAATTTTCGCATTTACTTTATTCACACGGAGGTCACAGAACCTGAGTCAACCGAATTTTGCTACGTGTTTGGCAGTGCGCCAGATTTGAAAATTCAAGTCCAAAATTTTGAAGGTTTCTCCAGTAAAATGTGAAGCTCAAAATCTGCCTATTTTAAATGGTCTAAAACATGGGGCCCAAAAACTGCCTATTTTGTGGTTTTACGACAACTTCGCGACTTGAGCGTGAATATCTTCAAAACGAAACTGGCTCTCTATAAATAGAAAAAATAAATTACAAATTATGGTCCCCTACACGCCAAAAAAATTGGTGAACTTGGCCCACAAACAGCTGAAATTAGCTGGCTCCCTTTCAACCATCCCATGCAATGTGCGTATGGTGAGCGGGGGTGTTCGAGTTTCTATGTGTCTGGTTAATGACTGTGAATGTGCGCCGTCGTTCTTACTGTACGGAGCGCAGTACAAGGGCGTCTTGTTACTGTGACTGTTACTGTGATTGTTGGCATGAGTATCTTAGTACGATGTTTACACTTGCATACCGCTTTGCAACATGTATTGCGTACCGGTATTGCGTACATGTATGCCATGCATGTACGCAATACAGGTACACGCGTGAAAACATGGCTTAACTCTACAAAACAATTTCTGTCGGGTCCACTGTCGAACAGATAGCTCTTCGCTTTAGTTAACAACCAGCATTTTGCATGTTAAAAGACCGGCCATGTAAACGGGCGTTACTGTGAGACAATAACGTGGGTTACTGAAGTCCCGATCTCGAACTGATATAATGAAAATGTGTGTTTAACGGTTGGACCTAATTCGCCTGTTATTATCTTTACTATCACAAGAAGCTGATCAGCAGATGAGATAGCGAACGTAAACTTTTTTACAACGACATCGTACACGTACTACAAAATACACACTTTGCAAACTTCACCGCTCTATGTGTTATAGAAGCCGACTTTTGATCAGTAAGTTCAGTGCGCGCGGAAGCGGTTATGCGTTGAAACGCATGTTTACCAATATCAGTGAAATAACGCAAAGTTAACGGCCATTACGTCGTTCAAGGTCATTCAAGGTCACTGATTCTGGTAGCAATCGAAAGCTCATAAACGACTTCCTATTAGTCATTAATACTAACTTACCTCCTATCTTGCACCGTTTCCGAGATACAGCCTCTGATATGTCCAAAATCGCTATATTTGGCTACCCCTCTTGCGTTTAACCCCCGACGGAGGAGTTTCCCTGGGACGATCTCCTTAAAATTTTACCTGAATGTCAATGAATGGACAAAGTACCAAATAGCTAGAAACATTGACGAAAATTTTAATCGCCTGAGTAGGGTGCACAAACGTTACAGACAGACAGACAACAGACGACAGACACACAGACGGACGGGCGACGACATTTAGCAACCGTGAACGTGAGTTCACGTTCGCTAATAAAATCAACAAAGTTTTAATTCTACTAGAAAAAGAACTATAGGCTTATAGTGAAAACTGGAAACACGCTAAAATTACCAAGCCGCGTTATGAATATTTGTATAGGTTGTGTGCTTGCCTTTTAAAGCCTGCAAAAGAGGTACTACAGTATCCCACACTCCAGAAATATAGGATTATGCCTACGTTACGTGTGCGGCACACGAGGCGTATTGATGCGTTCTTGTACTGCTCCGTCAATTTTTGCGGTTGGGGCATTCTCGAATATAAATATATTTTGTAAAGTACGGATTATATGACGTACTAGGCCTAATGTTTAACAAGACAATAATGACATTTCGCGGTAACTTTGTTATCTTGTGTACCAAACGACACAGTTGTATGAACATGTTTTTGTGAAATAACTTATTTACAAAACCCAGCTTTTTATTGAATGCTCCAGTGCGTCCCGCTGTAGATCGTAAAATGTGCGGAGATGGTAAAACTTGCCTACCCCTGATGTAGACTGCAGACGGACAGCTGCCAGTGTACGGTGTATCAGGAGTGAAAATAGCTTACTCTCGCTCGCTTGTTGACTCTCTCACGAAACTTTCAAATTAGGTTTAAGACTAATAGTTACAACAAGAGGTATCAAAATGCATATTAAGGTAAAGTTAGTCCTATTCGTCAACTGTAATAGGAGCTGTGGAGCCGCAGATGATCCTGGTTTCGACTGCAGACGACTTTGTTATAAATTCGGCTGCCATCACCATTCTGCTGAGCCCATTGTTATTTTCGTAGCTACAGAGCATCACCACCCTTTGGTCAGTGCCGAATTATACCGATTGATGACAGAGGAACGTGAACAACATGCCCAGAGTCATGACATGAATGTGGACTGTGGAGTGTGGAGCTGCCGGCGATCATTCGACCACCACGCCACAGCAAAGGTGCATGTACTTGTCGCGTTTCGTAGAAAGACTCGGATAACTGTATTCGACCATTAGTATATAGTAATAGAAACAGTGAAGCACTGACTGTTTACAGTAGCACATTAACTCACAACTCATTTGAAGTGCAACACTACATGCAGTCTCGTGTTCATTTTCAATTAGACAAAGACAAAGAACATGCAATACAGAATAGAAATAACGCCGCCTTCTAGTCAGCCGTGTCTCCGAGTGCAGCAACGAATGACCAGGCCAGATTCAGAAGTAGGCTAGTGAGACCATCTGACTCTGTAACAACTGAACTTCCCAGACGTATACAAATCACTGCATCGTCGTCGTCGTCATCATCATCATCATCATCATCTTCACTAAAAGTTGTCAAAACGCAACTTATACACAAATCAATAACAGTTTTTATAGCATACGTATTATCAAGTTGTAACTGAAGAGCCTGCTACTTTTAACGATAAGTTATCCGTCGTGGCGCCTTCGTCTAAATTTAAGGTAACGGCGTTGAATTGTTTTTGTCAGGGAAGGGTTTCATCGTTAGCATATACGAGATCTTAGTTATCCAATTTAGGTGAAATCGCAATTGTCGACATTTTCTAAAGCATACACGAAACTGTGCGTTTTTGATAAATGTCGTCCAAACTATACTATTACAAAGCGACAGTCTGTATGGAGTGCCCCTGCCAAATTTTGCTGAATACTTTTGACTCTGGTTTAAAGTTTCTTCCAAGACTATCTGTTCTGTATATCATAGTCCAATTCTACGGCCATGGTCTCAAGTCAGTGAAGAACAATGACAACAAGTTTCTATTTTTGACAGCAGAATTTTGTCCCAATAAAGTTTGAAAACAGTGACATTTAGATTCAGCTGTATCACATGACGTCGTGACAGTGCCAACTAATATTACAACAGTGCAATCGTGCTTAACCTACGAGTAGAGGTGTGCATGATACGGAAATTCCCATGGGTCCCATGGAAATCCCCTAAGAATGGTAAGCATAGACTGAATTTATGGGAATGAGAACGAGAGTGGGAATGGTGGACAGGAAATGGGAGAGAAATGGGAATACTAGTCTGGAAAAATCCCCGTTAGTCGCGTTAATCATATTTTGGCATTATATTTTTTCAACGAGCTACCGTGATTTGACTGTTTTGTGGCTCACTAGAGAACTTGCGTGTTTGTATTTTGTAGCTGATATATTAGCGTTAGACTTGCATTGCATATTACTATTTTACTAATCTGGCCCTGAACTGTTTTTGATGCCTTCGTCGTTTTTCGGAAGTGGTCCGGGAGGGAATGGGACGAAGTAGCAGAAGTTAAATGGGAATGGGAATAAAAATATTAATACACGGGAATGGGAATGGGAATGGGAATGGGAATAGACCAGTGGGAATGGGAGGGAATTGGAATACTGATTGTGTTCCCGCACACCTCTACCTACGAGTCCGATTTTATGTCACTCTTGCGTGCTCGGATCAGAATGAACCACCATCACACGCCGTGACAGTTGACGGTTACTTTACGGCGGTCGAGTCACACAGAGCTGGCCGGGTCAAATTAGTGCCAGTTACTAAAGGGAACACCATGCCACATTTGGGCGGAGCAAAGCCGCGCTCCAACTGACGTCATTTCCAACGTTCCGCTGAACAGTAAATGAACATGCTGAAACACGTCAAATCACCGATGACCGCATGTTAATTTATTTAGTGGCTATGATTAAACGAACCACCGATATTACACGTGGTTGCCGTCGATTTTAATTTTACGCGCTAGAAATATCGAATACGCGCGCTGTTGTACTTTGGTCCAACCAACCACAGTGGCCACAAAGGACCACCCACACAGCGCTCCACAACATACGTTAGCTCGTAATGATCAAAAACTCACAACAAGCACCGGAGTCAGCGAACCCCTATTGATCAACGTAACTACACTGTGTCTCAATAAAAAGTTCACCCTTTTTATTTTTTGTGATAACTTTCCCAACTGTAAGCCAATTCAAATATTATTTGGCAGAAACGAAGCTGAGAAAATTTGGAACAGACTAATATGTTGCAATTTTGACATTTATTCGTTATGCGTCGATAGTTTATGTCGTAAAATGACATTTATTTTTCTCTAAATTCCACAACGTAAAAATTATAATATCGTATTTCAGACAGTTTTTGCGATGATGATACTGTCATAGAAGTTGTTTTCTTTAGTCTGTGAATCATACGTGTCATTAGTTTACGTGGTAAATGATAGGTCCGCTTCTCTGGTTAATTTACTTACTTATTCGAATACCAAAAGCGCGTTGCTTGGTAGCAGACGACGGTTTGGTGCCAATGGTTTGGTGTAAGCATGGGTTTCATCGAGGAAGATTGAATGGAGCAAAAGTCTTATCGAGGAATTTTTTAACAAAGGTTGTATGGGGACTAAATAAACTTTCAAAAATGCTGCAAGAAACTGGAACGAAGGCAAGACAAAGCAGCAGCATTGAACGCATACAAAATATTTCTTGTTTTTCTATTGCGTGATATTCATATATAAATTGGATATTATAAGAAAGGATTAAGGAATTTGTTTACAAATTTTCTCAGCTGCAACATTACTAAATATTATTAAAATCTATCAACATTTTACCGAGTAATCACAAAAGTAAAAAGGGTTAACTATTTTGAGACACAGTGTAGTAACAGAAACCATAGATGTAAAAACGTTCAAAAAAATAAAAAAAATACGGTAAACACGTAGAAAAACGTGACAAGAATAAAGAACGTTTGTAAACGTTGAATTAAAAACAAAAGTTACCAACAATATCTAAATGCATATGCCTGACATGCCTTAGCCAAAGAAAGATTTAAAGCACATCAAATCACTGCAGTCATCATTAATAAGGTCAATTTATTAAAAATAAATAAAATAATCTCTGCAAGCGTAAGCAAGACAAAAACTGATGTATTTATTGCTATTGTTTTGAGGTGTTCTCGTTGGTATTTATTAATATTTATATGCTATTTATGTAACGCTTTAAATTTTAACAACGTTTGGGGATAAAATAAACACTAGAAACGTATAAAAAGTTTTTTACATCTATGACAAGAACCTCAACGACGGACGCCGAGGGAATGACCGCGACAGTTGGTAGCTATACAAAGTAGGTTGTTGTGAAGTCGAGACACGTCACTCATGGGAGTAAAGTAATCAGATGTCGCTGATTGTCAACGCCGTAGCTGCTCCAATTCACGCAGTTCACAGCAGTTACTGAGTTGAGTTCACTGTGGCTGCAGCCGCGTCGTAGTCGTCAGCGTTGTCGAACGTCGTACAACGAAAGTAGAACGCATTAAAAATAAATCGAAATGTTAGTATGCAACATTTCACGGTAGGTCACAGTGTCACTTACTTTCACGGTAAGTAAGTAGGTATAGTCAATTTACACATGGCGCCTAAAACACAAAGTCAGTACGCGACGCAGCATCAGCCGACCGTACGTGCTTTCAACAAATACATGTAGCTAAAGCGTGTATAACTGTCCGTCAAACGCAACAAAGCTTAGAGCATGTTCCGCACCCGAGGACTGGCAAACAGAGAACAACCTGTCACTCAGACGAGTTCTAGTCCATCGCACGACACACGTGAAATGTTGAATGTGTCGCATTACCTCAATCGTACTAAAATATAGGACACCTATTGATATGTGACCACTAATCGATCGACATATGTTTCACTGACGAGTATCTCCTGCGTCAAAACGCTTCATTGACGGCAGTAACCTATATACATCGTCACTACACCGACCGATCGTCATATCGTTCACTCGTTTATATCTTAGTGCTGAACGTGAAGCTGCGAGTGGACCCCGAGCGGCAGACCTGCTGGGCGCCACCGCTGCCGCCGCCACCACAACCACCGCCACCAGTACGAGCGGCCACCGTCAACACGTGCACGTTCTGTCCTCCGTAGATGCTGTGGTCGAACTGGCCATGACCATCACAGCCACACAGGTTGCGAAAACCTGCAGCAGTAGCAACAGCAACAGCCACTTCGTCGAGGGTTCGAGTCAGATTCACATTCACGACGACAGTGGAAGCGACGATGTATCATAGAAAAACTGACTCAGTAGTAAAACTGTCGAGTAATAGCAGATTTAAGAAAAGTCCTGCTGTTTTGAGAAACGGAAATTATGAAACATTTCTTGTTTACTACAGTACATTGACTAATAACTCATTTTACGTGCAACACAGCTTGTATTTCATGTAAATATTCAAGTGGACAAAGACAAAGCACAATACAAAATAGAAACAACACCGATGTTTGTCGTGTCTCTGCTGCGACGTGATCAGGCCAGATTCAGACGCAGTGAGACCATTTCTCTCTGTTGCCGAGAACACAGCCAAGATGCGTACTAATTCGTGCAGCTTGAGGAAGAGTTCTTCGTTAAATTTAGCATAAGTAATATAAGCATTTTCCACCTTTTTTGCCACGCGAAATGCTGCATGCCTACCGTATATGCTACAGTAATTCTGTACGTTGTCTGCCTATCTGTCTCTCCGTCACACTCGTGCCCTTTGTCAAAATGTCTGAACAATATCATCCAACTTTTGTTCACCAAGTGGCAGCCACATCATCGACAGAACTATACTCATTAGGGAGCGCTGAATACATGTTGGGTACGAAAATTCCTGATTTTAGATCAAAATATTCAGCTATAATTCGAAAACTATACAAGATACGCGCTTAATTACTACAAAACACTACTAAAAACTTGCATATGTTACATATCACCTATAAAACTAGATAGATCGATCGAAATCCATAGAATTATATATTTATATATTTCTTCTACCTTTCCACCTATCGAACTGACACTATCTTGCGAATGTAAAAGTCGTGTTTTCTAAAAATTCCAATGCTAAAAATTCTTTAAAAAGGAATTCTATGTTTCAAACGGCAGTGTAGAGAAACTATTCAGGTGAAATAGAAAACATTTAAGTCATTTGTGGCAAATTTATACAGCAAATTTTATCAAAATCGTGCAAGTTTTATGGAAGATATGACAAAACATTTTGGCTCACATTTTATCGGACATATTATTGGAATTCTCACAATGTTCACGACTTTCAAGTTTTATAAGGTAGTGTGTAGAGACACTGTTCACGTAAGTTGGGAAACATTACAACTGTGTGGTTACAAATATCTTCACGGATATGAATACCAATAATGCATATTTGACGGAGTTATTTGAAAATTGACTTCTATTTCATGCACCGCACAGTAGATCAAACGATGCAGTTGCTGTCAGTGCATCGTAACTAATGATGACGGGTGACGTTCTATTCTCTTCCACAGCTGTTCCATTCTTGTTTCTATAGTGAAGTTGTAATTGCTGCGTAGGCGTACATCAACTGTCTGTTCTTCGTCTCTTACATTTGCGTGCTGTGTGTTCAGCGTCATCGCCACACAAATTGAGGTTGCGACCGTCGCTCGCTGTTTATCCAATTCATTAATCTCACGCTTATTGGTTCAATTTTCTCGTTCTTGCGCGATGCTGTTTACACGTTCGTCGTCGCCACGACAGTCGGTTCCGTGCAGTATTTCCGCAGCTGCATTAGCAGTCACCCCACTGACGTGCTATTAATTATGTACCCGTAATCCATAATTCATCGAAAAATTATTCCATGCATATGAGACAAGAATTCAAAAAGAACGAGCATAACATATACAAGATAATGTATAGTGAAAGTATTCAGACTACTGAAAACTTTGATCCAGGCCACCAACCCGTGCTTAGCAAATCGAACAATCCGCGGCTCAGTTATAGCGATTTGAAGATTCAAATTCAGGCGCCGTCCGCCATCTTGGATTTTACCGGAAGTGGATTTTCACAATTCTACGGCCGCCGGGACCCGTATTGTACCATTATATCAAATTTTAACAACGTCTAGCAATGCACAGCTAAGTTATTGATGATTCAACCATTTTCCCGGCCTGTTTTGCATTGGCTAATTTTGTGGCCCAAGTTCTCTGGGAAGTGATTCAAATCAGTTTGGGGGAGAAGATAGATGCACTGGTGCTCCAACGCACCTCTTCGATTTCAGGTACGTTGCTTCGTTTCGAAACCAAAGTGCATTAAATTTGATGTGATCGAAAATCTGGGCCAAATTTTGCACTTTTCATTCCATGTAACAATTATTGGAGGGGTAGAGGAAATGTGTGAGTCTGGGTTTCAAGTTGAGTCTAGGATTCAGCCTGTACAATCTTGGTGCGTGGCCAGTTTTTTAGGAGTGCAAAATTTCATAGCCTCTATTTTTCAGAGTTGGGAAACGACCTAAATCGAATCTGGGATGGATATAGGCGAATAAAGTACCACTACTACTACTACTACTACTACTATAGGCCAGTCATTTGCGCTCACAGTGTGGGTTTCAGATTTTAGATGTTTTGCTTCGTTTTGAAATTATAGCGCTTCAGAAGCCAAATTTACAATTTAGGCCAGATTTTGCACTTTTGACCCGTGCAAAAATTACAGGAGGGATGGGTGAAATGTTAGAGTCAGAACGCAGGTCAATCATCATCGCTGCAGCTGGATGTTTTAGATTTATCACATCTTGCTCCATTTCGAAATCAGAGCGCCTAAAAGTCGACTGCAGTAGAAAAAAAATCGAGGTCAAAGTTCGCACTTGTTGGCCCTGTAAAATTTAGAGAAGAAGTAGGTGAAATGTCTGAGTGGATTATACGAGTTCAGCTTAGGATCAAGTCTCTTATATACTTTGGACGCGCACCGCTTGGCCCTCTTAGAGATGAGACTGACAGGTAAAGATAAATGTAAAGGTAAACGTGGATTTGTATAGCGCCTTGTCGTGAACACATTTTAAGGCACTCAGGTATGGCACGCGTTCTCAAGGGATCTCACAGTTTTACCTGCACACCCCGCGTTCATCCGCTAACGGAATGAACCATACCTGCCTTTGCCTTCTCAGCCGAAGCTGGTACTCAT
>Ga0049105_1000273_pt1 | contig 15838 bp, 7 predicted proteins | sample WorMetvaBAHAMAS1_FD_61260 | JGI IMG/M metagenome (GOLD analysis project Ga0049105, IMG submission 61260) | Worm MetaG Olavius vacuus BAHAMAS.1 | ecosystem: Host-associated > Annelida > Digestive system > Unclassified | place: Germany: Marburg | collected 2013-04-09
CGATTATATCACAGTGGTTGAAGATAGACCTATACTGTCCGTAAAATATTGTCTCCCAGTTCCAGTCTTCTACTTTTGGCGAAAACTATAACGCACCCTGCAGCGCGGTCTCTCTGCGGTAGCTGAGCATCTTGTTCACGATGTTACCTTTCGTGAAATTCGCTGAAGAAAAGGTGCTCGTTTTCTCTATTCTCCGTGAAAAATGCTAAAATAGTGCAACTTTAAGTCTAACCCTAACCCTAATTTCCAGGGCAGATTGATCAGATAAATCAGAGTGGTATTGTCGAACGGTACATTGTGGTCAAAAAATCTGGTTCGATAAAAGAACGCACCCAAACGAGCACCGAAATGCGTACTGGCTGTCAACGAAATGTGTACTGGCTAGCGACCAATCATGTGTCAGCTCGTGGCTTGTGCAGCCAATCAAGGAGTTGTCTGCGGCAGGGCGGTGTGCCGGAACTTGGGAAGGGGCTTTGCATTAATTAAGATGCACGCTTTTCGCACTTAGGCCTATAGGCATATTTTGACAGAGATTGCCCACGTTGCAGCGTGGTTTGTCTGCGATAGCTGACCTGCTTGTTTTTATAAATGTTGACTGCAAGCGAAGTATTCCTCTGTTGCCAGAAGACGCCTAGCAGTAATAACTGTAATAACGAGGATTATCAACAAGTTGATAGACGGCCTATCGCTATTCTAATGCATTCTGCATTTCGCATAGAGACCCACACTCCGCAGTATTACAGAACTCGGCGCGACGTTCAGGCAGGGTTTGTCACATTGAGGCCCTTACGCCATGCACAGAGGCGGTTGCCTAGAGTTGTATTATTGTAACATAATGGAGTGGTCCTTGTGGGATTCAAGCCTTATCTGCAAGACCAACTGGTTTCCTTCTGTGCTCTGACACTGTTGGTTTGGTCATATGACCTGTAAAAATCGTCTCCGATATGACCTATAATGTGTTTGGTGGGACGTTAAACCTCGCTCAATCTCACGTTCAAGCAGCGGCTGAAAAGTTATCTTTTCGAACGACGTCACATCCGGCGCGGTTGTGGCGTTTCTGTGCTTCTGTCGCCATCTACAAATGTTCCATTATTTGCTTTCATGACAGAGATGGGCTGGATCCAGGATGGTGAGTTCAGCAGACTGCTCGCGAGCAGAGCAGAGCAGTTCCGTGTGTCTGCGAGCGCGTCTAGCAGCAACTAACGCTCGCAGGTTTCGCGCTGTTTTTAACAACTTGCAGTTGCATCAGCTGCAGCCCGTCCGGTGCGTGTGAGTTCGAGATGCGGCCGCCGGCAGTGGGACAGACGAACCCCCGGCTTCCAGTACCGTTTTCACCTCGTTCACAACGACTCCGTGCCGCGGCCGTTTCCGTCCATCGACGCCCTGGAGAGCTATAGCTGCGTCCTTGGCTCTTGTCCAGGCACAGTGCAACGACGCAAGCTCAGCCTCACGCGCAGCGACTTCAGACAAGTCGCAAAAACGTTCGCGTCGACCTTGCAATCTTCCACGCCGTTCGTTTCCTCGCCAAGTTTACACAACCCCAATAAACTCTGCCAGAATGATTTACGCAGAGTTTATACTGAAGCGATACGACTGTGCGGTAGACAGCTGGCTGGCTATATGGCAGGAGGACTTAGCTTTTTTTCGGAAATACTGATAATTCGAATTAGTGATATTACTATATCGGAATAAAAGTTAATTCTTCTTGCCATGTGGCTGCCTGTCAGTTTTCGAGTGCACGTGAAATATTTGTACATCGCAGTCTCAACTCATTCGCTAACAAAACCTCTACATTACAATGCAATTCAGTCGAAATTTACTACGAACAAAATTACTTACCGTAATTGGTGGCTAATTTTTACCGCGCCGCATGCATTGCAGATAGATCTACACCGTGTCCGGAAAAAGTGCCATATTATTTTTTGCCATAATTTTGCCAAATCCTGACCGATCTTCAAAATTCTTTTACCATCACACTCAGCAGTAAATTTGCAATAAAGAAATCATTAAATATCCCACCATAATTCACCCACGTCGCTATACGCTATGTAATTTACGATTTTTGAGCACAAAAGTTTTGCAAGGTAGCGTAGGGACGTGCGTAAATTATGGTAGGATATTTATTGACTTCTTTACTGCAAATTTTCTGCAGAGTGTGATGTTAAAGAATTTTGAAAATCGGTTAGCATTTCGGGAAGTTACAGGCAAAAATAAAGTGGCACCTTTTTTTCCGGACACGGTGTATATTGTTTGCAGAATTGTCGTCCACTTTTGGCCAAAACTGACCCACCCTGCAGCGCGGCCTCTCTATGATAGCTGAGCTACGTGTATACTATATCTACTTATAACAGCTCCTTGAAAATTGCGATTATATAAACGATCATTCATTTCATTTTAGTGTCATTTATATCTGCTATTTAATGCAGTAGCGAAATTCCCAACAGATCGCAAATTCTTAAGAAGTAGTAAGCTCGAAATTTTACGTTAAATTAATCGAAAGATTCATTAAAATGCCGCCAGAGATGACGCTCACAGACAACCTTTTACTACTGCTATAATATGCAAATAATAACGAGTAAGTAAGTAAATGTAATGTGACAATCATAGGGGTCAAAGATTCGCGGGAGACTAACCTATTCAAGCGTTAACAGTTTCACATAATGCAGCCCGTTTCACATGTACCATATGTTGAGAAATGACGTGCAGGATTTCAAATTTTCGAGAAATCATTAACTTCAACTATTGGAGAACTTTAAAACTTCAAAATATATATTAACTGAAATACACCTTTGTGTTTTAGTATTTTGTAATTTAATAATTTAAGAAATTGTTAGCACTTGATTTACGTTGCAAAAACTGACTGACGGCATGTACTCGAAGGAAAAATAATATAACTGAGAACCAAAGCATACGTTAGTTTCCCTTATCACCAGTGAAATATTTACCATCACCGGCAGCTCAGTAGCGCTGCACTGTTGTAAAGCCTGTGCAAAAAATCAATAGGAAAACGGGAAATCCGATTTCGAGCCCGTGTACAATCGTAACTCAAAAAATTTCAACTTGAGACGTTGCACACGTGATTACGTCGTCGAGATTACCCACCATGCAAAGTTTGGTTTTAATCAGCACAGTGGGGCTTCTCCCAAAATATGCGAAATATTACCACTTTGTGACTTTTTGACTGTCATGTCCTGTCCTTTTTTCCTCGGCCACGCGCCAAGGTCGAACCGCTGAACCAATTTTCACGCTTTATGGCTCACAGTTCAAACGACGCGTCTCCACGTAAGGAGGTGCCTTTGGGGGTCAGGACGATGGGTGACGTCATTTGGGGAAATATGCCTCAAAACCGCCAAAAATGGCCGTGAATAAGCAATTTCAAGCCAAAACGCTGAAATATAAAAATCGCAATATCTCCGAGACTATAAATCCGATCACGACCAAATTTGAAGGCCAAGCTGAGACCAACAATTGCACTTCGTCAGTGGACTAATATTACTCAGATCAAATGAAATATGGCGGCTGGCCGCCATCTTGAAAAATCCATATGACGTCATGACTCCGCCGAGGGTAGTTCGATTTTGACGAAATTTGTTAGGCCAATGCAGAATAACACGCCGATGACGAAGATTAGGCCAAAATCAAAAACCGGAAATAGAATTCCAATGTGGCGGTCGTCCATTTTCCGAAACTGGAAGTAGTTTTATCTCAGCCGTGGCTTGAGATATCTCATCGAAATTTGGTATGCATTTAGATATCCACTTTCTTAGACGAGTGCCGTCACAAAACCTAAACGGGGAAGTAGATTTCCGGCGTTACGGCCGCCATCTGAAGAATCGATATGACATTATAACTCCGCCGCCGATCGTCCGATTACTACCAAATTTGGCAGGCTGATCTAAAATGACATGCCGATGACTACACATACAGTGTGTCTCAAAAAAAAACATCCCCGACATTTTTAGCTGTAACTTTAGAAAGCATTGGCAGATTTTTATAATGTTTGGCACACATGTTACTGAGAAAGTAAACAATCAGTAGCTGCTATAGTTTCCCGCCACACCTAACTGATGCTTCTGCATTACCTGAGAAAATGCAGTAGTTCGGAAATTGCATCACTTCACTCAAAAATGCTGTATCATTGCTTTGCCAGTTTTAAGCAGTCGCCGCTAGATTTCTTCAAACTTGTTGAGTCGCGACTCCTATTCATGCTATTGTATGACTCTCTAAATATTATAATCAGTGGTGCTCACCAATCACATCTAAGCTGTTGGGGTCATAGGTCAGAAAAAGTGAAGTTGAGAGGTTTGGACTGTGTTGCATACAAGATGTGCCAGTGCGCTGTTTTACTGAAAGACCAAATTATTATCCGCAATGTGTTTGGTAGCTATTAACATTTTGTTGAGATGGTAGAACACCTCAGTAATGCTATCCATTGACATGCAATTCATGCTTGATGAAGAAAAACTGCCATTCTTCACATGGCACCCAAGCGGCCTGACACCATGACAGATATGGTGATCGCTAAATGTGTGCAAAACAGGTAGCTGAATGCCTTGTTCCCTTTCTTAGTCTTGTTTGGTGCACATATCCTATCGTTTTATGAATGAAAAATAGTCCAACAGTTATTAGGTGACAATTCCGATGTGACTTGTGTGTCTGCCAAATATTATAAAAATCCGTCGGGAATGTTTTTTTGAGACACAGTGTAGATGAAAATCGAAACCGGCAGCAGAATTTGAATATGGCGGCCGTCCGTTTTCCGAAACTGGAGTAGTTATTTCTTATTTCAGCCGTAGACTGAGATATCTAATCGAAATTCGGTACATAAGTAGATATTTCCATCTTCCCAAACGAGTGTCATGACCAAAACCGAACCCGGAAGTAGATTTCTGACTCTATGGCCGCCATCTTGAAAAATAGATTTGACGTCATAACTCCGCCGCAAGTGGTTCGATTTTGATGAAATTTGGCAGGCCGATGAAAAATGACATGTCGATGAATATACACATTGGTCAACAGCGAAACCGAGGAATGTACTTTTAATATGGCGCAACAAAAACGAAAGTAGACATGTAAATCAGCGTGGATTCGGATATCTCGTTGAAATTTGGTTTGCACAGAATGCCCGTGCCGTCATCATACCTGACTCATGCGTCTCTACTGGTGACATTTTAAAGAGCGATATTACAACTTCTCGGGGTGGTCTTGTTTTGGTGAAATTTGATATACCGGCACATTATAGAGTACAGATACACCAGCATTTACAACATGGAGTTCGGTCAAACTGCTTGGACAAAGTCTGCGAACTAACGCGGGAACAGAAGTAACATAATGTGCAACTGCAAATAAAAAAAATTATCATTATTATGACAGCATGTTAAGGCCCATCATTAGTGATATTCCCCGGTTTCGGTAAATTTAATTTTATCAACTCAGGAGCAGTGGATATAATAAGAACTTCGTATTATATCCATGGACCGGAGTTGATGACATTAGTTTTTGCCAATGTGCCCCGAACGATGGGCCTTACACGTTGTTATGATAACGACGGTTTTTTTACATTTATTACTGATAAACGTAGAAATCACATTTCATTGAATTTTAAAATCAGCAGTGGTGAGTACTTGAACTCCAGTATATATGAAGCTGTAGTTTATAACAAGACTCGGTTACGTACGGTATTTTCGTCGCGAGCAACGTCGAACGGTGTTCAGTTTGCCGGCGGAGAACGGTTCAGGTGAGCTCGAGATGCGGTAGACGAGCGGTCTATTCGACGAAGATGTTCTGTCGTCGGACGATGCGCTCGGCTGCTGCAGAAACACGATGTAACGAGACCCGTTGACGGGCAGATCGAACGACGCGCACAGTTCGTCGACGCTCTTTGCAGTTCCAAAGCGCCGTGACGTTCGCGCGAAGGTCCCGACCATGATCGTCGCGAGACCACGAGGTCGACCGCCAGACCGTTCCAGACGTCCTTTAAGTACGTGGATCACAGTCAGACGGGCGCGGTACAATATAACACCCGACGAAGTCCTCTCGACCCTCCTCAGATCGTCGACGACCGCGTCGACGACTATCGACGCGGCAACTGCTCGCGATTCCACGTCGTCGAACTCTGTGAGTCCACAACTGGTCGAAGTCCTCGTCGTCGGCGGCGTCGGCGGTGGCGGCGGTGTCCTGGACAGAACGACCGAGACGCCGTGTACGTACGCAACCAGACCGAGAACGAAACGACGAACTTGCGACCAACGCATTGCATCGGACTCTACTTTCCGTTGCTACTTTGGGCTACTTTGGGCTTCCACTCTAGACGTAAACATCTACGTCTACAGTGCCGCGGGCACTTGCTAAAGAATTTCTGACCCTAATAACGGTGAAGGCGTAGGCAAACTGTGCGACTGAAGTGCAACGTCAGAGATGCGCAGTCCTAGACGTACACGGTGGCCGCTGTGAGCGAGCGACTTCTGCAGTGACGAGTTCCTGGCAGCATCTTCACGATTTCGCCGACACGGTAACGCAGAACGAAAGCAAACGACGCACGTAGCAACATCGCATCGGAGAATAAGTTTTCTATCGTTCCAACATCGACGACGATTGCCGACCTGTCTGCGACGTCTGGCGGAACAGACGCCGTTTTATGAGCCCGACGCTCGCGTCCGCAAATCATCCCTCGGCTGCTGCTGCTGCGGCTGCAAGCGCTGCCGATCTAGAAACGATGACGCGGCAAAAGTCGGCAGACATGACGAAGACGACCCTGGAATAGTCGAATAACTCGGTAGAATGGACTCGGGGCTGTACCACCGAACCATCTCCGCTCGACCGCTCACAGACGATGTAGAGATGCGCGGTGTCGTAAATCGGAGGTCATTAAAATGGGTTCATTAAAATGACGCCAGAGTTGACGCTCAAAGACAACCTTGTACTATTGCTATAATATACAAATAATTACGAGTAAGTAAGTAAATACTAAAGATCCGGCTTAGTCTAACAGTGATACTGCACTTTGCAACCCGGAGGGTTTATGCCCAATAATGCAGCCGATTTACTGCACACATATTGTGATACTACAGAAAACCACAGGACTATTGTCAGCTTATCAAAATGCACCAAAATGTACGATACTGCGATACTCGGTATACCGAGGTACATACCTCACTGACGACACCGGTTCGAAGAAGTGTTCTGACAGTTGATGGCACAGCTTGTCGTGTAGGGCTTGACGTTTCGACAATGCTCTGTTCTTCAGTTCTTTAGTAGGTTGTGTTAGTAGGACGATGCCCGTTAGAGCCGGAGTGGATGGCGCGAGTTATTGACTGTGGAGATCAACATTGGACAACGCATCAGTGAATGAAGAGACTGTAACTTTCATTGAATAAAAATGGCATAAAAATAAACTTAAACGCGTACGCATTTTAAAAAGTGCAACGATTTGTCGAAACCTGTAGGCCTGCCGCTTTGAAAGTGAAAGGTTGGCTATGGGCTCTTTTCTTGGTACAGGATACGGGGTGCGCGGTCCGCAGACAAAAAATTAACATCGAAAAATCGTACATTTTGGTGCATTTTGATAAGCTGACAGTAATCCTGTGGTTTTCTGTAGTATCACAATATGTGTGTAGTAAATCGGCTGCATTATTGTGCATAAACCCTCCGGGTTTCAAAGTGGAGTATCACTGTCAGTTTCTGATTCCCGGGGCCAGCGCAGCAAAAATCTTCAGCTTTATTCTCGCAGAAGTTAGCGTGTCAGCATTCTGGCTCTCGTGATAAAATGCATATAGGGACCCACAATCCCACATTTTTCTCATTGATTTTGCGCAAATCCCACGGGTAGCCTGTGAGGCATTTGGGGACCTCGAAACACCAAACACTTCGTGGCTTCGCCACTGCCGGTATCGGGTAAGACTGTCCAAAATATATTAATTTTAAACAGTGATGGGAGACTAATTAACTCATTGTTTATTAATTCTAAATGACGCCAATTATAATGCTAAGTAATTAGATTATGACACATCTAATTCTAACTCTATTCGATTATGAAAATTAATGAATTTTAATTACGTGATAATTATTAGCATTGCAATTAGCTCGTACATGTCTTGATTGTTAATGACATCTGATGACTCTCCGTGACATTGACCGAAAGAGATGCGACTGTATTTATTTTAAAAGACATAAGGCAACACTTTCAATGTTTTTGTACAACTTTTCTGTGGCCATTTGACCGCAATTAAATGCTGTTTGCATATTAAACATTATTACACTTAACTCAGAACATGGCGATATGTTACCACGTTTAAATATTCTTTGCATAAGTTTAGCGAAACGGTATTTTCTATGTCATCGATCATCATATGAGCTTACAGTAGTTAAAAATTTTTAAAACGGTCCGTTTTGCTCCACCGTGTATATTATACCGTTTCTTACACCACCGCGGTATTTGTAAACCGCACATCTCTAGGGAGGCGAATGGATCGGCGCCGCCGTAAGACCAGGTTGTTGTTACACTTCGAACGGTTCCGCTTTTCGACGCCAGGTAGCGCCTCGAGACAGTGTGTTAACAGACGGAAGAACAACTCGTTAAACTCACCCGAGCCACCGCAACCGCCACCGGCCTCTTGGCAACAGCAGTCTGTGTCTACTCTATAGGCTTACTGACAGCTTAAACCCCGTAAATCCGCCGTCTGCGTATACTACGTTTACTGCGCAGCGTATTGTCCATTCATACATGTTTATTCGAATTTTGCAATGTGCTACAGCAGTAATTGCAGATCTACAGTAGAAATTTTTCGTAAGCCAAGGCAGCGAGTCTCGCATAGACGAAGCCAGGAATTTCAGACTGGGGATGAAGTAGCCTATGGTTTAGACAGATAATTGTGTCTCTCCATAGTAAAATTTTCTCAGATTTAATGTTGAAATCTGTAAGCCAGCTTAGCCACACACGACATAAAAATGAAAAGTTAAAATACCAAAAAGATAAACTGACAGTATGAATGAATGAATGAAAATGAATGCATGCACATTGATTTTAAAGGCGTTCTATAACAAGAGCCGGCTTAGTCTAACACACCATACAAACAGATCCAGCCGCTGAGCCAAATGAAACAGACGGACAGACAGACAGACAGAATTCTCATCGCTAGACCGCGTCTGCAAGCAGTGCGGTAATAAATTACAATAATTAATCATCACTAATAGGAAGTCGCATATGAGCTTTCGATTGGTAGCAAACTCGGTCACCTTAAATGCCCTTGAACGGCATATAGCCCTAACGGCTGCGTAATTTCACCGAATTCGGTAGCTTTCTGGGCGGATTACGTAAAAGTGGTTGAAGATACACATACTTTCTGCGGCAGAAATGTAGGCCAAAGAATGTAGTTGTTAGCTATTTATCCTTCATGGCGATATTGGCATGGTCACCCCTAGCGAGAGCCCCTCTTGCTAGCGAAAATTTGACGAATAATCAACCATAACTTGGAAACGGTGCAAGATAGGAGGTAAGTTAGTATTAATCACTAATAGGAAGTCGTATATCAGCTTTCGATTGGTACCAAAATAGGTGACTTTGAATGACCTTGAACAGTATAATGGCCCTTACTTTGCGTTATTTCACCGAATTCGGTAAACCTGCCTTCCAACACATAAACGCTTCCGCGCGCATTGAACTTATTGATCAAAAGTCGGCTTCCATAACACATAGAGCGGTGAAGTTTGCGCGCGTAACTAAATGCAAGGATTTCAGCATTACTTTCTTTTAATTTATTGTTTAAGTTTCGCTTTACCTTTCCTCTCTTTGTATTGATGCTTGACTTCCGGTTGCGATGAAGAGCGTCGACCTCTGGCGGAATTTATGTGCGAGTTTATTGTATTTGGTAGTACGTGTACGATATGGTGGTTAAAAAAGTTCACGTTCGCTATCTCATCTGCTGATGAGCTTCTTATCTTAACGACACATCAGAACATTCAAGCACATTCGGTGGTGCGGACAAGTTGTAGGTAGGTTGTTAGATGTAATTGATCGTTAAGAAAGCCAAAAGACATATAACGTGGACGACTGCCAGCAGAGCGGAGTCGAACAGAGGCAGCGTGGGTTCACGACTGTGTCGAGCACGCTGGCGAATCACTTAGCGTCTGCCATGCACGGTTCCAGGAACTTCGAGGCAGCTGCGGGCCGGCGAACCAACGACCGTCGAGTGCTCTAATTTACAGACACATCTGTGCGGTCGGGTCCGGTACAGCCGCAGTCGTCTCCGCATCCCCATCTGTCTGCATGTGTCGTCGTAAGACAATGAATGGTGAGAACAAACGTTTAGATGTAGCAAGGAGCACGCTGTCTCGACATTTTCCAGTGTGCAGACGGGTTAACATACCCCGAACGCTTCTAAAAAATGTACGTACCATAGGGGCCGACTCCGTGGGTGCTTTGGGGTTCGAGCACGTACCCATGGAGAAAGTTATGCGCGTGCTAGGCACCCATGGAAATCTGCCTCTGTTTCGAAATTTTCTCCTGAAAAAAAACTCGGTTTTATGCGTGATGGAATTATCTGGTGAACTGCACTAAAGTTGCTCTCATCGGAAGCTTTGTTTTCAGCCCAAAATGCACCAAATGTCGTTTGGTGGCTGAGATCCGCCCCGACCAGCTGGGGAGCTTAAGCGATCCCCCATGCAGATCTCTTAACCGTGGCCGGGAAGAGGTCGGAATAAAGAAATGGGAAAGAAGGTGGAAGGGAGACAAGGAGGGAAGGAAAAGGAGGAAGAGAAGGGAGAGGGAAGCTGTGCACCCACCCAGAAGTTATTAAAAGTCGACGCCTACGCCGTACACACCACCTTTGCATTACAGTGTACATGCGGTAACATTACATTACGTTACATCACAGCGTTAAGGCGGCCTGAGTAAATAATTGAACCACCATGGCGAGAACAACCACAAACAAGCTACATGATAATGTCCGGACATGACTGCCGAAATAAATTTGACTGGCGCGTGTCCGTCTCAAATTTAGCCAAATACTTTTGTCGCCAATTTAGTCTTCAGCAGCGCCAATGTCAGTGTCCAATTCTGTGATTACGGCCTAAAGTAAATCATTTATAATAAAGAAACAAGCCTGTGTTTTCTAAATATAACTCGACTAATAAAATCTAACCTCCTGTCGCCTCAAGTGATGTCTCGCTAAAAACTACATTTTCGGCCTTTTCCTGAAGCAGAAAGTATCGATGTATCTTCAACCACTTTTACGTAATCCGCCCAGAAAGCTACTGAATTCGGTGAAATTACGCAGCCGTTAGGGCTATGACGCCGTTCAAGGTCATTCAAGGTCACCGAGTTTGGTACCGATCGGAAGCTCGTCCGCGACTTCCTATTAGTGATTAATAGTAGCTTATATAATATTTTGTATCGTTTTCGAGATATAGCCTTCGAACGGTTCAAAATCGCTATATTTGGCTACCCCTCTTGCGTTTAACCTCCCGACGTAAGGGTTCCCCTGGGACGATCTCCGTAAAATTTTTATCGAAAGGTCACAGATGGCCAAAGTACCAAACGGCGTAGAAACATTGCCGAAAATTTCAATCGCCTGAGTAGGGCGCACGAACGTTACAGACAGACGACACACGGTCACATGACGCATTATAGCTAACGAGAACATGAGTCTACGTTCGCCAAAAATCGGTGACCCTGCATGACCTTGAATGGCGTAATGGCCGTTATTTTGCGTTATCTCACCGAAATCGGTATGGCCTACAACATTACACACTTTGTGGTTCAGAACATACGAATTATTCACAGAATAGTGCAGTCTAATAAACATGTTTTGGCGAGTTTTTTTTCAATCAGCTAATGGTTTATTCATATGGCAGCTCGTAAGCTATATTTAAATTTGTGTACAACAAAACTGAAACGCAATTACACAGTTCGAGAAAATCAATGAATCATTGATAGACCTAGTTTGACAATGCGTAAAAAGTGTGAATATTTATCCGTAACTTGAATTAATTTTCTCGTAACTGTCCAAGTTTTGTCGGTTTTCTCGATGATTTTATCTACAAAAACCGGAAAACGAGTAAAAATTTATAAACGTAATAAAAGTTTAAATTACATCAGTGCGATAAAGTGAGACTGTAGCAAAGAAGAAAGACATCTCCGAAGACCACCCACTTGCACCGAGTAGTTTCTTAGTTCATAAATAAATTAACTAAATGTTATAATGATGTGGCAACGAAACAGTTACAAAATTATAAACCCAACAAGCTAATCTCGTCATGTTTGAAAATAATCACATCAGCCTACATTTTATTATACTCTAAAAGAGTTTTCCAATTTTATTACGCTATTTCATATTTACTTACATTTTCATGAAAATGATGTGATGACTTCAAATTTGCGTTCAATGCAAATCTATTACACCGACTGTATAGTTTACTTTTATTGATCGACTTTTCTAGCGTTCGAAAACTTTCGCTAGTCAGTTTGCAAATTGTCAACTTTCACGCACTTCAGTTAACTTATAATGCTAGCTGGAGTCGCCACTAAGTTCGCTGCGGATGCCTTGTAGTACGGCTGAATGCTGACGCAGTATTTCCGCGACGTGTTAGTATAACTCGTAGGCGCCGACAGTTGTTCCTGCAGTCAGTCAGATGCAGCTGTTACTGGCCTGTTTACGGCGTAAATTGGCGCTTTTGCAGTCATGGTACTGGCGCAGAACAAACGCGTCTGTGGACCGTGAATGATAGCGTTAGACGATCTTCGACACGCCGCTTCAAACTCGGCGGCGGCCGCTTAGGCGTGACGGGAGTTCGGGGTGACCGACTGTGAAACGAACTCGTGTCGGGTACGCCACTGCCACGCGGACAAAAACAAATCAGTTTAGCGAGATGATCGTATCGTTGTAATGTAGCTGAAGTCATTGAACGAACGTCTTCGTTTGTTCGTTTGTTTATACTAGACTTCGCGCCGTTCCGCCAGTCGTTCTCGACTTCAATCACGAAGCCGGAGCTACGCGGACCCATAACGCGCATCAGCTTACCACATTTCAGCGAAATCGGGCAATGCGTGGTTGAGTAATTGCTGATTCAACAAATTGCTGTTCCGTTTTCGAGGAGTCCCGTGAGACAGTGGTTCTGATAGATGAGTGGACTAAGCTATTGGCAAATTTATACTCAGAGCACTCAGACCAATCGGCTCTCCCGAAGTTCTCTTCGATTTGAGATATGTTGCATCATTGTGAGATGATAGCGACTCAGAAGCGAGTACTGGGGTCGAAAATTGAGGCCAAATTTCGCACTTTTTGACCCACTGTAAAAATTAAGTGAGGAAGAGGGGAGATATCTAAGTCAATTTCTTATGCTTGTTCTATGACCCAACCTCTGATAAGCCTGTACTTTTGAAAGGGTGGGGCAGTCCGAGGTCTGAGAGATTCGAGGTCCGGAAAAAATAATTAGAAAATGTGGAAATTAGTGCTGCGTTGCAACTTTTTTGTCATTCAGTCATGCCAGTCATTCTCGACATTGATCACGACCCCTCGAGGCATGTAATGCACCCACATATTACCAAATTTCAGCAAAATCGGCCAACGCGCCGCTGAGTTTGTATTGACGATTCAGCGAGTTTTCCCGGCTGTTTTCACGGGCCTCGATGAGACGTTCTCAGAGGTGAATGGACCGAAGTATAAGCCTACCAAATTTGAACAGAACAAAGGAATATCGTCGACGCTGTCGAAGTTCACATAGTTAAGATATTTTGCTTCGTTTCGAAACGAGGGCGGCTCAAAGGAAACTGGGGTCGAAACTCGAAAACTGCATGAGGCCAGATTTCGGTCTTTGTGACGCCCTGTAGGGCCTAAAATTTAAGGGAGATATGGGAGAAAACCTCTGAGTCAATTTTTCGTGCTATGGCGTCCTATCTGGGAGATTATGACGCCCGCTGTCAAAAAAGTTCATCAGCAAAATAGAAGCTTTTGACATACGTCAGGCGGCCTAATAAGAAACAGCGGTAACAAATTAAGACCTCCCAACTACGTCGGACAACCTAATGGTATGCTGTCTGTGACCATTAATGTGGCGTTGAATAATGTGGCTAAATGGCCAGTAAACAAAAGTCCAGCCGTTACTGCCGACCATAAAACGCACCGTTTTTAGCGAACGTGAACTCATGTTCACGTTCGCTATATGTCGTCGTCCGTCCGTCTGTCGTCTGTCTGTTGTCTGTCGTCTGAAACGTTCGTGCACCCTACTCAGGCGATTGAAATTTTCGGCAATGTTTCTACGCTATTTGGTACCTTGGCCATCTGTTACCCTTCGGTAAAAATTTTACGGAGATCGTCCCAGCGGAACCCCTCCGTCGGGGGGTTAAACCAAAGAGGAGTAGAAAAATGTAGCGATTTTGGACTTTTCCAAGGCTATATCTCGGAAATGGTGCAAGATAGGAGGTAAGTTACTATTAATGACTAATCGCAAGTCGCATATGAGCTTTCGATTGGTACCAAATTCGGTGACCTTGAATGATCTTGAACGGCGTAATAGGCCTAACGGCTGCGTAATTTTACCGAATTCGGTAGATTTGTCGGCGGATTTCGTAAAAGTGGTTGAAGATACACGGATACTTTCTGCAGCAGAAATGTAGGCCAAACAATGTAGTTTTTAACGATATATTATTTATGGCGATAATGGCAGGGGATCACCCCAAGCGTTAGCGATAAAGTTAGGCACTCCCTCTCGCTAGCGAAAATTTGACGAATAATCAGCCATATCTTGGAAACGGCGCAAGATAGGAGATAAGTTAGTATTAATCACTAATATATATCTTTATTCGCAACGAATGCAGAAAAGTATACAGACAGAAATATAGAAATTAAAAAAGAGAATAATAAAAAGAAGTCGTACATGAGCTTTCGATTGGTAGCAAAATCGATGACCTTGAATGACCTTGAACGGTGTAATGGCCTTTATATTGCGTTATTTCACTGAATTTGGTAAACATGAGTTCCAACACATAACTGCGTCGATCTGTGGCGGAATTTATGCACGTGTCTATTGTATTTTGTAGTGCGTGTACGATGTCGTCGTAAAGAAAGTTCACGTTCGCTATCTCATCTGCTGATAAGTTTCTTGTTAATTGCAGATTATTGGTCAAGTTTGCGCTTTCTATTGGGGGTTGCATATACTCTCTTTTACAAACTTGTTCGGCATGAATCCCTGAACCCAGGGGCACAAGATTTGGCCTCGAGAAACCAGAAATATCGCCATATCGTGTGGTGTAAAATGCATTTCGATATGTTGAACCGTTTGGCGTGGCTCACGAGTGTGACAGACGGACAGACGGTCTGGTCTGTCACCGATTTGATCTGTATGATATCCGGTCCAGTACCACTACCTTCCCGCGCTAAAATGTTCATCAGTTTACTTACTTTCTCATCTCATGGTTTCATTTGTTTGTGGCGGAAGCTCCGGAAGAAGTGAAGTTGTTAGTTTGTGAGTTATTATCGTAACTTGTGTTTAAATATGTCTTCAGGTAGCGTTGGCGCATACGGAGCTCGCTGGGCTACTGGTCAATGTGATCCTTTGGCGTATTTTCGAAAACCAGAAGTTATACTACGGCTGTTGGCATGGGTTAGTAGTTTTTCAGTTTGTGTCCTATTATGGGCGTGGTCCTTCGCCGATCGCCGATCTCGTCATATATAATATAATATCAGTTTTTGAGATCGTTCAGATCGCCGATTTGGTTCTGTCAATTTTCTGCCTATTTACTAGACAAAATGTCGTGTATGCTCGTATGCTCACATACAACGACGAAGAGCCATGGCCTCAAAATCTCGGCGCCGTCGCAATCGCAAATTAAACTTTCATTATA
>Ga0049105_1000274_pt1 | contig 15806 bp, 9 predicted proteins | sample WorMetvaBAHAMAS1_FD_61260 | JGI IMG/M metagenome (GOLD analysis project Ga0049105, IMG submission 61260) | Worm MetaG Olavius vacuus BAHAMAS.1 | ecosystem: Host-associated > Annelida > Digestive system > Unclassified | place: Germany: Marburg | collected 2013-04-09
GGGTTAGGGTTAGGGTTAGGGTAGGGTTAGAGTTAAGGTTAGAGTTAGTCAGGGTTAGAATTAGGGTTAGGATTAGGTTGGGGTTAGATTTATGGTCAGGGTTAGGTTAGGGTAAGAGTTTGGTTTAGGGTTAGGGTGACTAAGGTGCGAAAATGGACTACGCCTCCCTAACCCTAACCCTTCGTGTTCTCCTGTGGTGCGAAAATGGACCAGTCCCCATGCCGGGGTGCTTGGAGTCATCGGACTTAGTGGTGTCGGGACACTTCGGACCCAAGACATTTAGGCATCATCAGACTGGTGCCGAAGTGTCCGGATATTTCGGCTCAGCACTGGTACCTAACTGTCTCGACCTCTAGCAAATATTGCTACAATCAGCCTTACAGAAGAGAGGTTTAATATTACTGTACTCATTATTATTATTACAGAGGACCACTGATTTTACAGTTATACACAGGAATACACTCCCGAGGACCAGCCACTATACTAACATATAAATGATTTTCTTAACTACAGGTCGGCGTAAAGAAATAACTTCATTTTAAATGTCGATTATTCGGTAAAAATAATTCATGCACTATCTGACAATTTGAGGCCATTTATGATTCTTATAACGCAAGAGTTTACGCATTTTAATATCTGGTTGGCGATAACTAAATAAGCCTATATAGCTAGGACGCACATTCCTTCACGTTGATATTATAAGGCTGCTGTATTAGCCTAATTCACGTAATTACACAAGCACAGCTGTCCGCCGTTGCCATGGCTTGGTCCAGTGTTGCCCGGTGCTGAAGTGTCTTCATTGGTGCCGGCATGTCTTCCTTAGTGCCGATATGTCTGGACAGTTCGGCATTGGTGTTGAAATGTCTTGGGTGTGAAGTGTCGTGTACTCGTGACACCACTTGAGTCCCAGAAACGACTCATACATTTACAGTTTATCCAACTTGTTTTTGAGACTATTTATAGATGGTGGGAGACATAGGATCTTCATCCTATTTATTCCAAATATTTACAATTCTTTGGGACTACACTTTGGATCTTTCATTATCTGTGGAACTCTTTCTCTGTTGATCTTTCGTTCTTGGGACTCTGCCTCCCCTGGATTTCTGATTCTCTTTCAGTGTGTTATAGGCTTTCTGTATTTGTCATCCCACTGCAGTCTTCTTCTTCCTGTCTTCATGGCCATCGTTGTTAATATACATCTTGTCCCTTGCTTACACTTCTGTTATTTATATATGTTGCGAGATTCTGCTGTAAGAATTCTGGTATTTACCTGAATCCCCTCCTGCTTTTATGTGTTAGGCATATTGCTAACACACGCATCATTGCATGCAAAGGGTGCTTGCAATCGTGACATTAGTTACTGTGGTAATATTGTTACTGTTGTTACTGTGGTAATAACAGAACAACAGTTACCACAAATGGAGTGATATCCATCAGCAATAGCATTAGCATATAATTGATAATACTAAAATGGTTACTTCAGTCAGCATTCCCATGGAAGGCATATAACGCATGTGATAATGAACATACCTGGCACTAACTAATGCCAACAGCAGTAAAAAAAATCTGCACATTCTTAGGTAGTATTCTTTTGACAGTCATTGGTCAAAGTAAAGCCAAGTGCAGTGCAGCCGTGCTCTGCCACCTCTGTTTTTTCAGAGTTGAGTTCAGGCCGGAATATTTAGAGCTCCGTTGATGAGGGATGGGGAGAAGAGTATGAGCTCCACCACCTCTTGAATCCTACTTTTACCACCACTGACAGTGTATGTGTGACAGTTGTTTTTTTTAAGTTGTTGTTGCCATCTCACTGCAAATTTTGACGGTGTATTTATTATTGATTAGAATTTTAACCCATTAAGAGTGTGAACATTGGACATAGTGAATGCTTTTTGGTTTGTACCATTAAAATTTAATGCCGTTTTGAAGTAGTGTTATGGAGAGCAACAAATGAGCTGTAGTGACTGGGAGTCAGTGGTGGAGATAGATTCATTGATATTGTCTGTTGTTACAGTGACACATGACTCATTGTTGTTTCTTTGATTCTTCTCATTATCAGCCTGGCCTAAATGCATCTATTTCAGGATCCACCTGCAGAGAAGTCACTTGGCAGAAAACAGCTGGAGTCTTGGCTGAATAAAAGCCTGAAGATTCAGATGACTGATAGCCGAACGCTTATTGGTATTCAACTACGTTTATGTAATATAATACACTATATGGTAATTTTTAATATGCTGTCTTACTCTTTGTAAATCCGTAATTACAATATTCAGCAGTTTGTCCAGTTTAGTTCACAGTTCAGGGTTTGTTATTGTTCATTTATCTTGTAAACATTTCTAGAAATTGCACAAACTAGTTTAGCAAATGAGTTTGTATTAGCTGGTTATGATTCTAGCTGGTGCAGTAATAAATATCTAATGTGAGTATCTGAGTGGATCTCACTGCTGTCATAACAACATATTCGTTTATTACCGTTAAGACAGTACAATCTGTCACGCAGGACAGCGACTATATACATGTGGCTAGTGTCTACGCTGCCACGCAGGACAGCACAGTGTTGCTGCCTTTCACTCGCAAAACCAGATAAAACTGAAAAGTGATGTTTTGTGTGTGCACATCGTGGCAAACCAGTACCAGTATGATCTAAGCACTGCTGAATATAGGTACCATAACTGTTGTGTGTGTAAATAATTGTCTTGTGATCATTACGTTTTGTCAGAAATAGTGTTTGATGATAGAGAAGTAAAAAATAAATTTGTAGCATGCAGTTATTAAAACCTGTTGCATTTGCTTTCTAACAAGTTACATCAGTTTAGCATTAATACAGTGATGATCAGTGTTCAGTTATATGGTTTTATCAGTCTGGAGATGCACATTGATTTTCATAGGGTCTTTTTTGTTAATTTATGAGTACGTTTACTTTTGATGTGCCAGCTCATTTGATGTTGTACCATATTTAATGTGTTTTTCAGGTGTTTTTGTATGTACAGACAGAGAATGTAATATAATTCTTGGCTCTTGCCAGGAGTTTCTCAACTATCCCGGTATGCTTTCATGCAGTGTATTATACAATCAACTTATTTGTAATTATTACCACATATACTTGTGTATAAGCTGACCCCCTTTCCCGCATCTGAAAAAGTGGCAAAAATTAGTGCACCATCGCATATAAGCCGGCAAAATCAGCAACGAACAAGTACCCTAGATCTGTGCATTGATATTGATAATGCGCAAGTGTCAAAAAGTTCGAAACAACAATTATAGTAAGCGGGCACATGACAGTGTGGCACCCGACAGCTTGTGTGTGGCTTGGCTGAAGGATGGCATTGCACGGTGTGAGTGTTGGAGTGGTGTCAAGTTACAGTAGATGACTTAACTGGTATGCAGCCGTCTGTGTGTGGTCCCACCGCTGCTGTGCATGCTCCCACACTTACTCGAAGGCCTAGTAGCCTACTAATGGTCCATGCCATGCTGACTCTGGGTGTTAATGTATGGCTGTGTGGCATGACCACACAGTATAAGGCAACCCCAGAAGCCTTATCGTTAAAATTCAGCCAAAAAACGTCAGATTATACGCGAGCATATACCGTACATATTTATGACAATAATAATAGTAACAGTTTCCTTACAAGGCACATTCAGAGTACCTTCTGCCATTCTGCGTCAGTACATGGTATCAGATTGTGTCACCACTCACTGGTTGCAGTGTCAATAATATGCTATTTCAGACCAAGCCACATGTTCAGAAGAATGCTTTTTTCAGTTAGCATGTGTATGTGGCTAGTGTGCAGGTTAGCAATGTACTATGCTATTGTGTGTGTGGAATTCCAGTGCCAGTGCCAACCGACTAGACGTACCTTTCGTACGACTGTCGACCGTCGGTGGCCGGGCATTCAGTGTTGCCGGTCCACGAGTATGGAACAGCCTACTGGATCATGTCACCTCGGCCGAAAACTCTGATAGCAGACTTTAAGACATTTCTGTTCCAACAGTCTTATTCCCAGTAGTGGTCCTAGCAGTAGCATACCACTTAGGCCACTTTAAAAATCTCTGATTGATTGATTGATTGAAACTGTGGAGAACTGGTTGTTGTTTTTGATAGGGATAATGTCGAGAATAAACTGCCAGATATTCCTGAACATTGGTAGTGATGTATTGATGGGATGTCTTTGAACAGATGAGGAGGGCAAAGAAGAGCCACGAATGCTTGGACTGGCATTGATTCCAGGCCGTCATGTCGTCTCCATCTGCATTGACACTAGCATGCCATCATGAAGCTGATAATTCTTAGATTGACAGTTAACGTCTGTGTAGTCAGCCTGTTGTACAAAAACAGCTGATTTCTTGGTTAGCTAATGACCCCATAAGCCTTGAGATCTCTGGAAATGTTTTTAACCTGTCAAATGCAGTTCTCGACACCCAGATGTGTTAAAGCACTGACGACATCCGATACATTGTACAATGTATATAGATGCCCAACAGTCAAATAGTGGTACATTTATACAAATGTGACACTGGAATAGTTCTCAGTGGAAGAAGCTGGCAGGTGACTGGGCTGGCACTGCAAGTTCTCATACTAGTGTCAGTGATATCTTTGCAACAGGTGAGAGATTATAATGACATCGACATTGTTAGCAGGACACCGCATGGATCGTGGGGCTGTATGTTATTAGTAAGGCCATCCAATCTGCGACAGCCAATAAGAAATGCTGTAGCATAAGCTGCATGGACAGCAACAGTTTGTTTATTTTTAGGATAATTTTGAAGAGCTGTCATGCTGAAACTGAGGCTAAATCAAAAATCGAAAAACTCATTTGGTGCGCATGCCATCTGAGATCGATCGACAGAGGTTGATAATTTTGTGTGTGTACGTGACAAGATGAAAATTCGGTGTTTTCCAATGAAAGATCTAGGAGCCTTAGGGTTTGCCATGTAGTACCCATTTTTGAGGGTTTTAGCTCGTTGCTAGGCAACACGGGCATGGGGACCAATTTTCTTTTTGAAATTGACTGACCATTTCCCTTCCACATCTGATGAAAACAAACTGCAAACATACGTACATCAGGACAGATTGAGAGTGAAGACCTTGCAGTGCCAGCCAATAAGGGCCGCTTATGATATATGCGTTACACTTGTGCAGTTTAGTAATGATATGATGTACCAGTAGTCATTCTAATGATGTTGATAATTTGTTTGTAAACAAAACATAAAAGTTGACATTTTATCATATCACGACTAGGATTAATTACTTATTAATGCCATTTATCGCACTGCTTAATTATATTAATAGCACGTGATTTGACATCAGCGCTGGCAAACATCACAGCCATCTGCAGCTTGTATGAAATGTAGCAAGCACTTCAACTAAGCAGCATATGTGTACAGTGTTCAGTGCCATTGAATGCTTGCATACAATATGTTCACAATTATTAAATTCAATCGTTCAAGTAGCTGTCTTTTTAGCAACAGTTATGAATTGTAATGTAAAAGGCATCAGCCAAAACAACACTCTCGCAGACCATTTGTTACATCATGATTCAGTATGAACAGCAGTAACACAAGTAACGCGTCTACGCGTTTCTCATTATGTGGGTATTATTATTCTCCAGATTCCAGTTTTTATGTTTTGGATTACCGATGCAAAAAGTTACGATGCAAATTGCCAGCAGTTGTTTGTAATCAGTGCAGTTACCATGCCAGCAATGGTGTCTGTTACTTCTGCACAAATGATGCCGTAACTACACTGTGAGCCAAAAAACACGTGCCACTTTGTGTTTGACTATAGCGCTGGCGTTTCTCCAGTGACTGTTGTGCTTTTTGCGCAAGTGGAAACCAGGATGAATTCTCTACAGTACACTACTTAATAGCGTCATGATGTCATAAACTGCTTCACATCGTGTATCATGAGTTATTTCTTAGAATTAAGGAATGCTGCATACATTCTGAAGATAAAATTTTGATTAAAACCAGTGGGAATGTACAAGACTTTTGCCAGAATACTGATAAAAAATTTCATAATAAGAATTGAAAAAGAACATTGGACAATTTTCTGCGAACTTGCGAACAATCGCTTTGGTCAAACACACTCCAGGAAGTGGTTGTAGAACTGCAGATAACCTTGCTGTAGCCACAAATTTTGTGATGTGTGATGTAACACAGTTTTGTTATATCACTATCCAAAATATGCGATCGTGATTGGTCCTAAATGCATCGCGTGATATGTACAAATAATCAGCATTACCGGTCAGCATTACCGGCGTTATCCCATGCATTCGCGACTGATTTTTTGTCCGAACGCTATATTAGGCACATCAATTATATATTCTGCGCTGCGTAATGTTGACTCGTAAGCTGTGACGTAACTGTCGTTTTGTCATTAAAAAGGGTATAAGTCGTTTTCTTTTGCCATTTGTATACCTTAAAGAATTTTAAAATACGAAAATAATATAGTCGCTGGCAAAAATTGAAACATATGTTTCTAGTTAGTTGAAAGTGTATGAATTACGGGTTTGAATAGGCTGGTAAGGCAGAGTGCAGACACGATCGCGTATTTTGGATAGTGATATAACAAAACAAATATCGACTGTTAGCGTCGATCAACACTGAAAAATTATGCCCCTCAGTTGTGCAGTGTTACCCTCGGGCCTTCGGCCCTCGGGCTACATTACATAACTTCGGGGCATAATTTTTCAGTGTTGACCTCGGCACCAGTCAATATTTGTATAATGACGTCATTGAGCAAGTAGACTGTAGAGTATTCATTCCTGTTTGCACTGGTAAAAAAAAGCACAACAATCGCTCACAGATGCCAGAGTTATAGTTGAAACAAAGTGGCACATATTTTAATGGCTCATGGTGTAAATGTTGCCATAGGTCATAAAAAAGATGCAGACTGATTATTTGACGTCATGCACGCCCTTATTCACAGGTTTGAGCAGTGTTGGTTGGATGCTCTCCATCTCCTTAATGCTACCAGTGATTCATAATGGTGACTACAACAGCCATAACTAAGACTGACAGCAAACAACTTAAAGACTGTCTGCTAATGCTAATGCAATGTACAGTTGCTGTCTGCTGAATTCGTAATATTAATCACTGGAGGATTTGGAAGCCGTCTGTTCTGACGGAACAACTGGTGCAGGATCACCTGTACTGGAGGCGGGCAGAGGACGACTGACCAGGCCACGAACTGTCAGATCATAAACAACTTCTTCAACCTTCTTCAGATCATACTTGAGTGCATCATAGCGCTTACGCAGTGAGTCATTCTTCAAATTCAACAGGCGGAAGCCTGCATCTAGGTCGGCGATGAATCTTGCAATTCTGACTGGTCGATTGTAGTCTCCGGCAGTGACAGCATTCACCGACAGACGAGACTACAACAGAAAATGCAAAAGATCAAAAACACAATCAGCTCAAGTTTCAACAGTACAGAACACACCGTGTGCACACAGCTGTCAAGCTGCTTTGTTGTGAGATGCTGGACCGAACCTGTGGCTTCCTAACATCACAGACCAGTCCTCTGGATAACAGTATCTTGGTCTTGCTATAGGAGCAGATCTATCAGCAGCATGTGTGGCATGTTGAGGAGTTGAGGCAGCGCCTGATTGACATCAAGCATCCAGCAGACAGTCATAGATCAAGAGATTCATCACCTGCGATTTACGCTAAGGGCATGAGTTAGGGCGAGAGGTATACAGTTTGAACATTTGATGTAGTCTAATCTCTTACTACTGCACTGCACTGCATTGTTCGTCCATACGTTTCCATACTTTACATGTTGACAACAATAATGATGTTTAAGCTTACATAATGTGACAGATGTTGGTTATGACTAAGCGTACGTAACGTATGCTGCATTTCACAAGGCGTTACAGACCGATAATTTTGATGCAGTTTTGTTCCAAATTTACTGGAGTATATTTACACCAATAACTATTTCAATATAAAAAGGTCTGCCAAAGTTATTGCAAAAATAAAGTTATTGCAAAAATTAAACAGTGTACTCACTGTGTAGTACTATCTAACTGCCACATTTGCTCAGGTCTCTCAGCTTATTTTGTTGTTGCCGTTGTTGTTGTTACCAAAAGTAAGAATCCGCATTGTCACAGGTTGTATTTGCCGAAAAATCTGATTCACTCAATGTACAGTAACTTACATCCTCGCCACTGTCTGAAGTGGTGCTGTTGAAACCAAATTTTATTCGCACTAGACACCTCCTTCCAACTTCACACTTTCCAGAGTGAATGCATACTTAGCTACCTTGTCTACAAAGAAAAGTCAATTCTGTTGCTAAAAGTTCACCAGTAGGAATGCATGAAGACTCAATAATCAGGGTGTCAACTCAAAATGCAATTAAACTACACAGTGAGTGAAAAAACTGTGCCACTATACTTTCGCTCATAACTTTGACAATTATTGGCCAGTTTTCAAAATTCTTTCACTGTTGCATTCTTCAAGAAATATGGAACAAAACCTATGCCACATTTTCCACGACACCTTACATGTGTAGCTGCACTACCTTGCGAAACTCAAAATTAGAAATTCATTAATTTTCAGTTACAGCTTTTACAAACCATACCTAAAAGTAAACGTTTTACGTATGTAATCTAATGTAATTAAAGTTCAGTGGGTTACGATGGTTAATATTTATGGTTTATGCATCCATACCCAGAAATCCTCAGAAAATTGCATCTCTGTGCTGGCTGCCACAAGAAAGAGATAGGTTGCACCAGAGCGTATGCTGTAGACACATTCGACCGTCAGCAAGTCAGTAATGGTGTCCAACTTGGGTAAATGGACCCGACATTTATCGATTCTGGAGTGAAAGTCAATGGCGCATGCTATCGTGAGGTGCTTCTGACTTCAAAGCTACTGCCTGTCATGCTTGAGAGCTGTGGAGAGTTCTTTATCTTCCAGCAAGGCAATGTTCCTGCTTACCTGCTGGAACGAGAGACACCCACTTCATTTCACCAAACCTTTATCCACCTGACAGCACAGATATCATCCCACTAGACCACAAGATATGGGGAGAAATTCAGCAGCGGGTCTAGCAAGATCATGAGGTTGATGAACTCAAGTAGCGCTTGATCGATGTCTGGCATCATTTCAAGCAAAGCATGATCGATGGTGCAGTCGATGAGCGGCACAAACGTCTCTCTGTGTGAATATATGTGAAAGAACCTTTTGAGCATTTAATGTAACTCCAATAATGCATAGTTTGTTTTCTTGTTTGTTAATTTTGTGAACATTAGGCTAGTGTTATTGTGTTAAATGCAGCAGAATTTCGCCAATTTCGGTCTTTTGTATTTTGTAAGGTAGTGCAGTGACACATTTAATGTGTGGTGGCAAATATGACATGGGTTTTATTGCAAATTTCTTGAATTTTGAAATCGGCCAACATTTGTCAAAGTTATGAACAAATGTATAGTGGTAGAGTTTTTTTGACTCACTGTGTACAATGCTGGTATGGTTCCTTGAAAGCCGGGCAAAATACATTGTGATGTGAGTGACCTACCAGTTCACTAGCAAGCTGAAGTAATCCCATGAGGTAGTCTTCCAGGTCCAGATGGAAACCATCATCTCGTTTCAGTTTAACTGACAACAATAAATACCTCCAGCATCAGCATGTGGTATGAACAACTCAAAAAATATTTTATATGTTGATAATTTTGTGAACATTAGGCTAGTGTTATTGTGTTAAATGCAGCAGAATTTCGCCAATTTCGGTCTTTTGTATTTTGCAAGGTAGTGCAGCGACACATTTAAATGTATTGTTTTCTTGTCACACAGCAGCATTATGAATGTTATAATCACTACACTGAAGGCATTAACTACCACTTTCCAAACGTGCTCTCGCAGAGATACAGGCCAATTTATGTAATCAAATGAAAATATTCCAGCATTTCACAGCATGTTCTCCACTTCAGTATGCAATTTCTGTATATGCTTCTTGTTTTCAGCATGAACTCTTTGCTATTGCATAGGCATACTAACAGAAATCCAATAATCTCATAGTAAGGCAGGTTACACAGCATTAACAACAGCAGACCAAGAAACAGACGTAAAGGTCGTTTGATGTGTTCCAGTCTAACCTCCAATTAAAGCTGTGCAATCCTCCCGGCTAATGAGCTGCTCCGATTCCAGGTAAACAATGAATGCGGCAAGGAAACACGATCGTTGTGTCACAAAACGCCAATGATCATTAAACCTGGAAAAATTCAACACACATACTCAACAAAATTATGCCAAATAATGCTCTGTACATATGCATAAAAAATCAGTAAGCTTGCTGCAACCACAGTAAAACCAAGCGTATGTGGAAATATACGAAACAAAACACTACATTAGTTAAGGAAACTGAAACTAACCGATAATACTGGTCTGTAGGAACTTTTGAAGCAAGCATTTCATATTTGTTTTGAACATCATGAAACTTCTGTCGACAATCTAAGCAAACCTTCTCAACTACACAGAAACAGAGATAAAATCACACACAAATACACATACTTGCACTAAAACTACTGTACACAAAGATTGCAGTATGTAATAAAATCAAACTGACACTTTTACAAACGTACAGAATCAAATTTTAACTTGTACAATTATAATAAAAAGTACTGTTCTAACAAACAAGTAGCAATATACCAGGGTTGTGGTCTCGGTCTCGACGTCTCGGTCTCGACATACCAATGTCTCGTCTTGTCTCGGTCTTGTCTTGAGAAAACATGTCAACGTCTCGGTCTCGGTCATTTACGTCTCGTGCCCAAGACCAATTTTTGGCCAAATTGTGCTGGCCACATTAATATAAGGAGTCAATTTTGGGTGCCACGGGAATGCTTCACTTTCACAGCCGCATCAGCTGGTGCATTCTGCATTCATTCACGTCGAGTCAGTAAGTCAATAGTTGAATAGTTGTATAGTTACTATTGCTCATCATATTTTTTTTATTAACATGCTAAAAACAATGAACGTGAAAGATAACATCTAGGCCTGTTATTGCAATCAATAAAACTTGTACTTTAACGTCTCGATCACATCTCGAGAGCTACAAATGTCTCGGCTCGGTCTCGTCTCGAAATTTTAACATCTCGGTCTCGTCTCGGCTGGTGAAGCCAACGTCTCGGTCTCGGGAGGTGAGCGTCTCAGTCTCGTTTCGGTCTCGAGCTTTTACGGCTCGTGCCCATGCCTGCAATATACAACATAAGTACATAACAGTTGCTATGCTACTTCACAAATTATAGTGAGAAATAGTAAAATGTACTTGAACTGAGTCCGTTCTGTTGATGTATTCTTTGTAATAGTGTATAGATCTCTCGACATGTCCGTTCCAGATCACGTACCGCCAAACGTATATTCTACAAAAAAATTAAATTCAAAATTCATTTTCTTGAAATCTGGCCAGAACCAGATGTTCCCGCCATATATCCGCCAGTATATCTGGCTGGAACTGGAACTGGATAGTGTGACTGCTGTTTCGCTACTATGCATGTTTATGTTGCATAACTTGCACATAAATTGCCATGTGCTAATCATCAGGTATCATCATCATCACAGGTATTTTTAGAGTGGCCTAAGCAGCAATGCCACCAAAAGGACCACTACATGTCAGTAATTTGTTGCTGCGCATTCTAATGCATAACATATATGCTTGTTACTAGCCAAAATTTCAAGGAATGAAAATTTTGACTACTAGGTTGGCCAGTTTGGTGTGCCTGTGTGTTTATTTGTCTCTTTGCATCCCACAGATCACAATTTAATAGCGATCCTCACCAAACTTTACACACTGGTAGTCGCTGATCTGGAGAGGAACTGATTAGTTTTGGGGGGAAAGCAGGTCAAAGGTCAACCAAGATATATGCCAAAGTTAAAGAATTCAGCACTGCATGATACAGCATTTTGCAAACTGTTTATGTTTTCAATGTCCTGGGGCTGCTGCAGAAGCTATTTGTAGATGACGTCATATGCAGTTGAAAATGAATAAGTAATCCACTGTGCCGAAATTTTGGCTAGTCCTTGATCTATGATCGATCTTGTTTGTTTGTCAGTTAGTGCTTACAAATGATTTGGAGCTAACTGGATTTTATGACATTCACGCTGTACAGGTCTACTGGACTGCAGGTTTTATGTCACGTAAGTAAATAAAATATCTGGTTGCAATATATGACGAGAGCCTTTCAACATGCTGGCTGGATCCGGAACCAGATAGTAAAAACCCGGCTGGATATCCGGTATATACCTATCCAGAATGTGCCAGACTAGTGACTAGTTTTGAAATCCTCATATTGTCTCTGTCCAATTTATAAATGGCATATAGCTAACTTCTCAACTTAATGAAAAACTCAATATTACAAAATACCGGTAACACTGTGTGTGGTAGTCTGATAGACTCTAAAGAACCATGATCTCATTGTGACCTGCTAGAAATATGCTAGATTTATTCTTTTTTTCATTGGAATGTAACACTGGATTGGACTGAGTTAGGTTTAAGGGCCCACCAAACACATTATAGGTCATGCTGGGGATGGGATTTTTACAGGTCAAAAGACGCAACCCACAGTGTCAAAGCACTGAAGGAAGATAGGGTCCTTAGGATTAGGCTTCAATCCTACCACAGGTCCACCCCACCATGTTACAATAATATAACATATATGCAGAATGAAAACACAAACACAAATCTATGCATAGAGAAATGGGTCCAGTGTGACAAAACCCAATCCAGAGAATGGTAAGAATTGCTCATCTCAGTGTGTTTATGATTGTGCACAATTTTGGTACACATTACAACATGTAACAATCATCTCTTGCAATAATCATAGTTTGAAAGGGATGCCCTGTCTTACTTTGCAGTGCGAAAGGGGGAAGCCACAGCACAGAGGAAAAGAAAGGTAGCGGTAGTAGGGACTAGGGAAGTGACAAGGGAAGAAATGACGAGCGAAGGGAAGTATGTTATCACCCGCAAATGACACTCTGCAAGTCTGCAGCCTACATGACGGATGTAAATACGTTAGCACGCGTCTACCGGCACCAGCTGTATTCCTACCATGATAGCCAAAGCTCTGTGCGGCTTACACTCGGAACCGTGCATAACTGTAAAAATAACAGGCACCTCTCTTGTATCTTGGTCTTCTTCTATATACACCTGGAAGTCAGAAAATACTTCCATTATTGCCATTATAGATATCTTTTACCAGCTCTACTTCTATTCTGTGTTGTTTGTTTGTTTACCGTCTCAACCCCAAAGACTATTAAATTAGTTTACCAGTTATGAGAAAATAAGTAAAATGCTACATCACATCATCAGTATACTCTGCTACATGTAGGCGGTTTCTGACAACTGCAATGAATACCCAGAACAGTGAGAACATTGATGAAGGATTTCAAATGTTATAACATGAAATTGATTCATATACCTACTAGCTAATATTTGGTATACGATGTACAAGTGCTAAAACTTGCAATAGTAACCTATACTTTCTCACTATGTAATGTTAGCTGTGTAATATTAAAAATGAGACACAATCATTGTTTTTTTTCTGGTTAATTGTTGCATTGAACCTTCTGCAGTGGACTAGCCTGTATCGTGCTGCCATCTGGCGAATTCGTTTGCAATAATCGTAAGAATAACACAACTCACAATTTTCATGTTCTAGTCATGTGTATGTCATTTCGAAAGGAGACATAATTATATATTTCGCACTAAAGTATTAGAAGCAGCAATTGCTAATGCACAGTTTACACTTTTCAATGATATGTTTTAAAAGACTTAGAACACAAACAGATACCCATTATAATTAAGCCGGCGTGGTACAAGTATTACGCAATCATCGCAGACAATGTAATTTATCTTGATACACTTCACAAGAACCAGCTTTATGTTAAAGGTTTCTCACAACACACACAACGTAACCAATAAATGTGAGCCTTTCATGAGCTTTATTGTTAGTAACTCGGTACTATACATTGTGAAAATAATGTACAGGTGACGAAATTGTGCACGAAATCTGTTGTATGCAATGTGCCGATGGTAGCTACTGCTGCGCAAATTTTAAATGCAGTCGCCAGGCGGCGAGCAATGCACGTCAGTCGTCTGCAAAACGTTCATTGCATTCACTGAAGACAAAATTGACGATTTTATTAAATTTTCCTTGTGCAATTGAACAATTTAAAACTGTGCGTTAGTTTTAAGCATGAGCTAGATAGATAAAATAATGTACAAAGTTCTATAACTCTGGCCGTCTTTCAAGCATTTTAATTCCACTCGCCAGATGGCATCACATGTAGTCGTCCACTCTACTACATGTAGGCGGTTTCTGACAACTGCAATGAATACGCAGAACAGTGAGAACATTGATGAAGGATTTCAAATGTTAAAACATGAAATTGAGTGATTATATACAGTCTTGTTGTCCTCGAAGCCTGGCCTCGCAATATGTTTGTGACGAAGTTTCCAACAGGTCTTGGATGATCTTGTGTCATGAAGGTCTTGGCCTTGAGAGAAGTCTAGGCCAAGTCCAAGACTTTTCCCCCAAGACCCAGGCCACGTGGTTGCTGTACATGTGTATGCTCTGCTCACAATCAGGGTGTCACATGACAGTCTCCCATTTCTTGTTGAAGAATGTTTCACAGACTTACATACAAATTAGATGTAGGTTGTAAAATAGTCCCGAGTCTGTGAAGTGCGCGCTGCTGTTTGATGTCAATGCATATTGTTCACTCAGTTCACACAACTATAGGGCGTAGCCTACCTGTACAGCCTGTGTCTCTGTCAAGAACTGACCAACAGCATATCAGTAGGACTGCTCTGTAGCCAATCACCTTTGGGATGGTTAGACTTACACAGCACACATTCCATACTCCGAGTGTGTCATAGGGCCTAGTTCTTGTGTCTTGTCTCTAGTGATATAGGCCTAGTAAAACTAGTAAACTACCGTAGGCCTACACATCACTTTCAAGGTGGTGGTGTGACTTAGGCAATAATAGTAACTACCAGGCCCGTAGCCAAGGGGGGAGGGGCAGGGTGGGCCGTCCCCCTCCCCCGCTAAACCCGAGTGCCCCCTACCCGAGCGAAAAAAAATAGCCAGGGGGAGATTGTCCAGTGGCCATGCCCCCCTAATCGATCGAGTGGACTTTTTACGAAAAATTGAGCTTTTATGGGCCTCAAATATGCCAAAAATGCATTGGCGGCTCCCCGTTTCCCACCCTTCGGCGTCTCGATTCTCGCGCCTTCGATGCTTCGATCCTCTTGTCCCCCCGTGGAAGCCTGGTGCCTCCCCGCTGCTTTAGAGCTGGCTACGGTCCTGGTCTCGATCAACGTTCTCCTCCAGATCAGGTCGGGTTAGTACTGGCATGAGTGACGTCTCACGGGCTCCATTCATGTTCACACCATCTTGTTATTTAACCAGCTATCCCTATCTATTTTTAACTTCTTTGAGCTATCCAGATTAACCGAGCCTGCAGGCCATCTATCCGTGGGTAGGTGCAATGAGTAGGCTAGCATGCAGCGACAGGAGGTACACAGTGTATAATGATTTGGGTCCGCCATAGCGAGGGTCCGCCATAACGAGTAAGAGCAGATAGTAGTGCAAGCCACAAAAATTGTCTCACTTCTTGAAACCTATATAACTAAAGAACTATTCTATTGCGGCGGTAAATACCGCCACTCTGAAGCCAAAGAAATTGTTAAAGTGGCGGTAAATACTGGCCAAAAGAAGAAACCCAAAGCAGTGAACCGTGTCGATGCGTGTGTGCACGCCGACGTGTAGATTTTCCACTGCGTCGCTGTAACGTGACGTGACGTAACGTACCGC
>Ga0049105_1000275_pt1 | contig 15805 bp, 5 predicted proteins | sample WorMetvaBAHAMAS1_FD_61260 | JGI IMG/M metagenome (GOLD analysis project Ga0049105, IMG submission 61260) | Worm MetaG Olavius vacuus BAHAMAS.1 | ecosystem: Host-associated > Annelida > Digestive system > Unclassified | place: Germany: Marburg | collected 2013-04-09
GGGGGGGGGGGGGGGGGGGGGGGGGGGGGGGGGGGGGGGGGGGGGAAGGAGGGGATGCCCCCCCCCCAACTGCAACTCCTGGATCGCCCTTGCATTACTCTAGCGCCTTGCAAGACAAGCAGCTCATGGGCTGCATTTTGGGTGAATTGTTCGGGGGAAAATGTCCGGGGGGGGTTCGTTCGGAGCAATTTTGTGATAGGAAAATTTTTTCATGGAGAAATGTCCAGGGGAATTTTCTGACAGGAATGTCCCAGAGAAATGTCTGCCAGGCGGTTGTTCAGGGAGAGTTTTCACGGAGGAAATGTCCGCGGGCATGTCCGGGAGTCCGGGGTGGATGTCTGGATCCACATGCACCTCTCCACCTTAGCGGTTATGATTTGGGCCACTCTGGTTAACACAAACACACGCACAGACAGCTTACGACCGCTTATACTATAAGCTCAGCCAGATGAGCTAATAAAATAAGTAGAGTCATTAAAAACTAAAAGTTATGCAGAAACTCGGAATACACATGCGCTTGCCGGCAAAATCGGTCACGTGTCTAAAGATTTCTGACGCTGGCTCCAGCGACTGAGAGAGATGCGCTTGCAGCTAAACGCATTCTTGATCGTTTAACAATAATAGCAAACCAACAAGTTTTAAGATGTGCTTATGGATCCATCTATAAGATTTATAGATCCTTGACGTAAACCGACAGATGACTGCACGCAATTGAACGAAAGACAAACCGCAAACAACGCCGTAAACTAATGTGCTATCCTAACAGTTAGCAACAGCAGTCACTGCGAAAATAAATGTTCGTTCCATGTTGCAGATTTCACTGTATTCATCTCAGCCGGTTATCAGCATTTCATTGTTTCATTCGTCCTTGAACGGAGGCTAGACGAAAGCCGTCGTACGTCAGCTACTGGCAATCGAATGGTGGCTGTCGATCCAAAAACCATGTCTGTCAGCGTTATTCTGCAGTTTGTCACAGCTGGGAAATAACCACAGATATCATATCAAGGGAAAGCTGGACCCGGAAAAGTCGACGATGAGACGGATGTATGGGACAAATGAATGATCGATATACCACATGGCCAGATTAGAAACAGCGTTGTCATTTGTCATACACGTCACATGTCAGTGACAGATATTTGCACGTGATAAACACGGTTATGTGCAGAACAATCGTTTTATTTATAGATCCGTGACGTAAACCGACAGATGACTGCACGCAATTGAACGAAGACAAATCGCAAACAACGCCGTAAACCAGAAAACTTTAACGACTCATTTTATTTCGCAAGTGCTTTAATCACACTCTCACTTTCATCGTTCTCTTATGCAGATAACCGCATCGTCATCAGTAAGGCGTATATTGACTATCGAAGGTCATTGCCAGCAAGTCTGGTGACACGCAGCTGTCAACGATAACTTCGAGGACTCGTGCTGAGTCACCAACTCGAACCGACGCCGTCAAGATTGGTATATCACGAACTGTTAGACTGCCGATGCTGTATTTCGAGCCAAACCAATGCACGGTATTTGCGTCTTATTCAGGTTGAGGCGTAGGCGGCTTCCATCGAGCCAGTCGCCAATATCTATCATACACCCGAAAATCTATCAGTAATGGGATGAACATTGGACACTGAGATAGACACGTAGGCCTAGCAATCATCAGCATACTGGCGTATAGGAAGAGTCCGTGCTTGGCGAGGACGTGATGCAGTTCCGCCGTGTATACAGTAAGAACAGTAACCGACCAAAAACTGACACTACATACGGCATCGGTAAAGTATGTAACAGTTTGCCATAATATGCAACTCGCAGTGTCCTGTCAGTTGAGAACCCTCGTCGATGCCAAAACTTCGCTGTAGCCGAAGCAGCAGCATTGAATGGTTAATGACGCAGTCGTCAGATGAAGCAAGCAAGCAGCGTGACCCGCTGTCCATCTGCGACCAACAGCGCGTTCAACATCGCTCACTGCGATACGCTCACTGGTTACGGCGTAGCATGTCACTGGTGGTCAGATATTCATGTGTAGCTGGTGAGCGACGACTCTCTCAACCAGTTTCGACATGAATGTGACTTGTCTAAAGTGAGCCATATCAGCCGTGTTTCGTCCTGACTTCCTGGGGACTGGTACAACGACGGCGTGTCTCTGTGACTTTGGCATTCGACCCTGACAGAGGGACGCGCTGGCCACTTGTAACGTATTCGGTACGGGAGCAACAAATCGATGAATTCACGCGTCTTTCAACGTTCAGCTGCAGGATGTGACCAGTGTGACTCCGCTCGGCTTGTAATGATGTGACATTCGCTCAGTGGGCCAGCATCAATCTCCTGCAAACAGCGTGACTTTAACGTTTGTAGTTATAACTTAACTGGCCCCCTGGCTGCGCCCATCTTTATTTGTCTTGATTATGTCTGTGGCCTCCCAATAGACCAGTTGCCTAATGTATTCATCGGCATTTTCGTCACACCGCAGATTATGTACTTTAATTTTGTAGTTCATCTCTGTGTTGTACCGTCTGTCTTCAACTCTGTACTGTTTCGGTGTATTACTGCAATTTTTCAGCTATTTTTGATCTGCGTATCAAATACTAACAGTTTTGCTTGTTGAAGTGCAATATCAGTATCTTGACATCGCAATTCTGTAAGGTAAGATAATCGATTTTTCGACAGACGATACAACAACATAAAGGATCAACAACAAAATTAAATTACATATTCTAGGGATGTGGCAAAAATGCCCATGAATAAATTAGGCAACTAGTCTATTAGAATTCTCATAGACATCATAACCTGCCTTAGGCGTAGCGCAGTCTAATTAATATTCATGTCATGATGTCTATGGAATTTCTGGCCACGCCCATGCCTGCGACGTCAGCGCCCGTCGCGTTTAAATAAACGGTAATTATCTGCGCTAATGCGGACACGGACTTGGCTGTCAAGTAGGTGGCAAACAATCAGGTGACGGATGGTTGGCTACATGCTGGAACCAATCGATTATTCGATCAATTACTTAATTGATTGACGGAGTTCGATGTGCCGGCAGTCTCTGGTTGGTATTTCAAGTCACGTGCAGCGTAAACCAACGACGTTAATTCCGTTCGTCGACGCACTGACGTCACAGTGACGTCATAGGTCGGTGTCGTTTGAAGTGGTTTATCGACCCTTGTTCGAAAGACGAGACAACTCTGACCTCTGAAGCGAAATGTCTCGTGAATTAAAGGTCCCGATACCGTCCGATGTTGAGACTGATTTCGTGCCTTCAGGGGGAAAGATAACTGCCGCGGTTGCTTTGTCTGCACGTCGAAGGAGAAAAATCAGGAATTTATGTTTCAGTGTCGAGTAGGCGCTGCTGCTGCTGCTGCTGCTGTTGCTTGGGTTAGCCGCTGTTATCGCCAACGATGTCATTCACCGTTTCAGAGCGAAGCCGCAGTACTGGCAGCGATTTTTTTGCACTGCGATCAGACCGGAACTCAGTCGCTATCAGCTACAAAGAAAGACCCTCGAGCAAACAGAAAGGACTCGGCAGTCTCCGGTCGCTGATACGAGCAGCAATTTATCATTTTATTTGCAACACTGTACAGAGTCCGACACACGGTCAAGTACGAGCCATACTGACTGTTTGCAGCTTCAGCTCACTCGGAGTACTGACAGTACAATTTGACTTGTAGGTTTTCAGTACCAATTCGTCTCAGCTTTTGACGTTGTCTAGAACACTTCACCAACAGCGATCTCTATCTCTTCCTCCCTTCCCTCTCAAATTATCTTTAAATATTATTACATTCGTTTTCTCATCATACAGTAAGCTCAGAAGCGTTTTAAATATGAAATGATAGAAAAAGTCGACCAGCTGTATAGCTTCAAATGTACATGCATATTTTGTCTTTATTACCCTTTAATACAAAACTTTCTCACTCTTTTCTCTCTTGACTTTGACTGAATTGTTTTGTGACAGACATCTAAGATCATAAAAGCTATAGACTACATGAATTGCTGTTTTAAAAGATATCGCCGTCTCCGCGTGCTGTAATTATAATGATAAATTCACAGAACACAGAAACATCGCAACGGGCCTTCACTCCATCCTAAACAACGACCGTATCAGTCGACACGACGTAAGCAGTAGCCGTGTTTCTATCTTATCTGCGTAGATCTATATAAGCAATAACAGCACGGACAGACGTGCGAAGCGTCCGCGCGGAAACTGGTCGAAAACTTGTTAATTACTTCATCAACTATAAGAAATGCAAGTCGCAGTCTGTAGCGGCAGAAGACGGTTCCGTCGCCGTCCGTCGATAAGTTACGAATACACGACCAAGACGCCAGTCGATCGGCGTTTCCATATACAGACAGATGGCCAGACCGACCGGCTGCCACGTAACGACGAGAAAATTGACGAGTTGCAGACAGCGAGGAAACGCAAAGAAATTGCCTCTTACGTATGCGCTGCACGGTGGCTTCAGGCGGTCTCGCGTCGCCTCGTCCCTGTCCGCTGGTTAGCTCTGAAGCAGATTTATAAACCACGAAATTGCCACCGCAGAAAGAAAAACACAGCAAAAGCGTCCGCACTGCAGATCTGGTGATAGGCATACCGTGTACATACGAGGTCATTACCTCCAGCCATCACAGCCATTTGCTCATTGCCAGCTCATCAATGTACTCCATTATCTTCTGTGGCCGCTCCATAATACACTGCAGGCTAAATGGTGCTAAAGTGTCCTCTACGTAGTAACTTGTACTTAATAAAAATGAAAAAGCAAAATGGAAACACACACGAATTTCGTAAATAAAAATATCCCTACATTACTCGTTTTTCAAATTTCGAATCGAGATTTATAAACAACTGCATGACGGATACCCTTCATTAAACACGTGAAATTACACAGTTACATAACTTACACGTTAAAATACTGACCGTGAAACAAATATGACAGCGTACTAAAACATATGGAAATGACATTCTAGAACACTTCCGCTATATCTCACCGATAACTCGGCATATGATTCAAAGGCAATAACACTAAATATCCAATATGGCAAATTTAAAGAGAACAGATTTTGCGTAGAGCAAGGTTCACTGCGAGAGCGTTCATCCCTTTCGGCGCTTTCAGCCAGCAACGATTAAACCCAATTAATTAATTAAATAAGTAAGTAATCCTTTTATTTCTTGACAGACAAACGCCATAAAGGAGCACAAATAGCTGAACCCAATTAGCTAGCATGGCTGGCTCGGTTAACAGCTAGCGTCTTTCAGCGACTAGGTCAGTATGCTAGCAGTCCTGGGCCCGATTTTCAAAAAATCTTAGGAAAAATCCTAAGTTTAGCGTAAGTTTTTCCTAAGTTTATGTTAAGTTTATCGAAAGTTATAAAGTTAAGATTTTCACTGAATTTTAAATTTAATTCACAATTGCAATATTAAGACTTACTAAGCTCTTCCTATATATATACACACAATTTTGTGAAAAAAATGTTACGTTATTTTGGAGGAATTGCATTTTTCTTATTATGTTGATCGTAAGTTTTGTGTAAGTTCATCCTAAGTTTTTCTTAAGATTTTCCTAAATCAGACCTTATCCTCAAGTTTTTCCTAAGTTTGTCCTAAGATTTTTTGAAAATCGGGCCCCTGGTCTACAGAGCCTACAGTTACTCAGAACCCGCCGTTTCTTCCCCAGCAGTGGTCGTGACCATCGTCAGTGCATATTGCGCCTACCGACGGAGGGATGGATTCGCCAGACTGAGTTGGTCTAAGTGGCTTGTTAAGATAATAAGATATCTGACCAAGATAATACACCCGCCATCGGTCACCCATCTTGGTAGTAACCCGGCTCGACGCAGATTAACTTCGTTGATTGATGCAACACCGTTACCACTAAGCAACGCCGCCAACCACATTTTAAGGATGACTGTACAGAGTTCTTCTGGCACTGAATATTTACAAGTTAGGAGACCAATCAGCGTGCCCGACTCATCATCGTAATTCATTAAATCTACACAAGGCCAGTTGTATCAAACCGTGTTAATAGCGATTCTCATAAAGGTTTTCAGCTCAGCTGGCTGAACCAATAGCATGGCTGGTCAGAAGCCGTCTGTGTATGTGTGTGTGTGCGTGTGTGTGTGTGTGTGTTAACCAGTGTGGCACAAATCATAACCGTTGCACGTATAGACTTGTTAATCCTGCATGGGGATCCGCATATACCGCCAAACATTTCCCTGAACATTCCGTCGGATATTACATATTACCCCCTCCCCCCAAACATTCCTCCGGACAATTCCCTGGACATTTCCCCTCCCATTTTGTATCCCGGCCAGCTGAGCGTCACAGCCCGTGGGCTGCTTGTTTGTTAATATTCCTATATATTTCTTTTAACTGTCGTCAATAAAAGACGGTATACGTGGACGTCGTGGACTAAGTCTGCCGATGTAACCCAAGAAATCCATCAGTATCCGCCGCTCCACGTCTCGTTTATCACTATATACTCCAATGAGCGAATCGTAAATTCAACAAGTAGCTCAGCTATCGCAGAGAGACCGCGCTGCAGGGTGCGTTAGTTTTGGCCAAAAGGGAACACTGGAACGGGGCGACAATGTTTTAAGAATATTATATGTCTATCTTAAACCACTGTAACGTAATTGGCCAGCAAAGCTATCGAATTCGGTGAAAAACGCAAAATAAGGGCTATTACGGCCGTTATAGGTCATTCAAGGTCAACAATGACGGTATCAATCGAAAGCCCGTATGCGACTTGATATTAGTGATTAATAGCAACTGACATCCTATCTCGTATCGTTTCGGAGTTATCGCAGTTTATTGTTCAAATTTTTGACACTGCTTTTTTGAGCCAACCTTTAGGGGCTTAGAAGCAACGTACGATGTTCATCTTAGGCTCATTGGAAAGCGTGTATTGGACTTCCTATTAATTAGAGTTAATTGAACTTTTTGCTAGGTGTTACGGCCGAGGCGCTACGAGCGAAAACAGATCGAAAATCGGCGATTTGCAAGCGGGTGGGTCAGTATCCGCCAAATTTTCACGTGAAAGGGACCTCCCCTTCAATATTTTTGTATGGATATATAGGCCAATAAATGCCTCACAACTTTGTCGCTCACAGTTTTCACACAAAGAAGCTTTGTAGCATACTTTCTTCAAGCGAAGTGCGTTTTTGAACCCCCAAGAGGGGGCGGCTTAGGGACAACGTTCGATGATCATCTTAGGCTCATTGAAAAGCGCGTCGTGGACTTCCTATTAGTGTTTGTTGAACTTTTTTGCTGGGTGCTACCGCTGGGGCGCGACGAGCGAATATCGACTGAAAATCGGCGATTTCGCTCCAATGCGGTTAGTTTGACCCACAATTTCAGGTGGAATGGGTCACCCCCCACCAACCATTCTTCTTCTCAGAAAACTAGGCTAAATGCTCTTTCGTACGGTACAAACTTCTGGACAGATCCTTCTTAGGTTTTGTCACAATGCACGTGTCTGACAGACAGACAGACGGACACCTTTCTCATCGCTAGTCCGCGCTGGCATTCCATGCAGCGCGGAAAAGGGAACAACATACTAGCGCAGAGAACTTACCAAGGAGACGCACATGCGGTTGCCAAACTGTGAGCCGGCGCGCGTCTGATGACCGCTGAAACAATGTCGCACATTGTCGACGAATTTGCGCTGTACGTCGACAAGGCGATACAAGCAGACCGCCGAGGCGTTGGATGGCGTGTCTCCTTCGCCGAGACTGCGCGAGAACACCGCCACGATGATCTTCCGCCGGTCGCCGGATTCTGACTTCAGCAGAAGACGCGCCGCGAGGTCGGCGGCAGGCTGGATCACCGTCGCCGAGCGGACGAGGTTGAAGTCAACGTTGCCGCTGTGACAGCGTATCGGCATCTCGACGTACGAGTAGAAGCCGCGGTCTCGCTGACAGACGTGCACCAGACGCGAGCCGAACGTTGCCGACACAGTCGGCGGTGCGCCGAAGTTTTCCAACGCGAAGTGTTCGGGCTGCACGGTGAGGAAGTTGGCGAAGCCAGCGGCTGTAAATCCAGCCACGTAGGTGATGGGCAGCTTGGCGATTGCTTCACTGCGTAGCTTCACCAGAGTGCCGCCGGTCAGACCGTCGACGTAGGTAAACCGCAGCAGGCCGGGTCCCGCACTCAGTGATCGGCTACTGAGGGCTGGAACTGTCTGGCGAATCGACGTCGAAGTGGTGCCGGTGTACGTGCTACCGACGTACAGGACGCTGGAGTGACGCGGCGACGGACCAGCACCGACAAACGCGACCGTTGTCATCGATGGCAGTGGACTGTTAGCGGCGACAAAATAGTCGGTGTTTCCTCGCCCGTACTCCGGCGATGTCTTCACCGATATGTTGTCTAAATCACGCGTCTCACATACGCCCTGTGCACACATGCACTTTTCTGTTACTTTACGTTGCGGCACGATGGAATTACGCGGAACAATTCTGATTTATTTTCAAAGATTTTTTTACGGCTGATCAACTGCTTTATTAACTAGAAAAGGTGGCAATTAGCGCTGCATTGCCACTTGAGGTGAATTGGTTAATTATCGTATTACATCATGCAACATAACATCACATCTGTAGTAAATCTGAATTTGTATTGAGCCTACTGCATACAGCGGATGTAAATTACGAATACAAATTATAAATCTTTTGACTTTAATGGACTATTTAGCAGCAGCAGCAGCAGCTAGATGTAGTGATGTACCTGGAAGATACTGCCGCAAGTGATGAGTTGATGGTGCTCGACGTCGACAACGAGAACCTTGTTGACGTTGTCAGTCGGTGACGCGTCGAATAGCTGGGTGCCGCCAGCGCTGCATCGCGCCTCGCCGAACGCCTCGGTACACTGCGGGTGGTCGAGCACCGGTCCGACGACGACTGTCGCCTGCCGGGCACGCAGGTCGTCGGCGTTTAGCCGGTACAGACGGTTAGTGGCGCTGGCGAACAACGTCTGTGACGCTCGGTCGACGGCGAGGTGCTGCAGCGGACCGTCGGCGATGAACTCGAGACGACCGCCACCAGCTGGACACAGACACGTGGCTGTCAGAATGAGTGGCAGCATCCGCGCAACTCGGCTGAACGTCATCTTGTGGATTATCTCTCGACACCGATACATACTGATCCAGATAACTGACGATCTTCTACGGCAGTACACGCAAACCCAGAAATGTGTCTGCTTGAACGCAACGGTATTACGACAGTGTTCGTGCCCTTCACATCCACGTCGTGTTTCTCCGATTTCGTCGTCGTTAGCGCGAAGGACAAGTCATCACTTAGCTGCTGCTGCTGGCGTTGCTCGACGGGCCGTGCAGCAGCCAGGCCGCCGGGGTCATGTCAGCGGTCCTCCTTGCTGGCAGCGGCAGCGGGCGCTGAGTGTCCGGGACGGATGTTTAGTCAGCGCGATACTACGAATTCACTCGACAAGACTGTTGTTGCCTCGTCGCTGCATCAAAGTCGCGAACAGATGACGGCAGACGGCTGACTTCACCTCCGCCTACACAGAAAACAGTAAACAGCTAGCTAATTATACTCGTACAACGTAGGCCAGCAGCCTAACAACTCCGACTAGGTATAGCGAGCGAATTCGCGCACCCGATAGCAGTCGCAACCTCTTTGTGAGTGGTATTGGTGAGTGGTTTCTGACACAACGACACGCTCTCGCGATTGCTGACACGCCGGAAACAGCACGTCATGTGGCACGTCACGTGGATACCAGCCAGACACGGCCACTAAAGACGACTTTCAGTTTTTAATACGGTCGACCTGTACGAAAACTACGGATATCTCGTCATAACGTAAAGCAATGTAATCTTAACAGGCTCGCAGCTAGTTTCACAACTTTCACAAGTCGTCTACATAAGACGAACGTTTAATCTATTTACTAACAGAACGACGAATACAGGTTTTTTTGGTAACTGTCGGACGTTCCTGAACCATCATGCGAAATCGCAAAATCCTTAAAGTACAATGAAAATTTCAGAATCATCTGCCGGGCCTTCGATCCAATGTCCCGGTGGTGATTCGCTCTGTACTGTGGTAATTAGTCTCGTACCATAAGCTACTAAAGAATGACATATTAGCGATCGTGCTATTAGGACTAGCGAACATAACACATTTTGTTTCGGCAATAATCAGGGATAGACCATATCGGCCACAACCATGCATATCGGCCACAGACAATGACCATATTGGCCATATATCGGCCACACGCAATCACACGCAATGTACGCATGATAATAAGTTTACATGACCAGCATCTGTACATCGCTTATTAATAACACCTTTCGTAAGATGTGAACAATTTGAACAGATGTGCTGGTCATGAATATTAATCAGGTCAAAAAGGTTTAGATCGTTTTAACACCGAACTTAACACCAGATTTAACACCGATGAATGATGGCTCTTCGTCGTTTGTTTAACGTGGATTGTTTAGTTCCAATTTTAGTTTAACTTTGTGTGATAAAAGCTGTATAACGTTTTTATCGACGAATTACAACGTTTTACGGCGAATTATTTTTCTTTGCAACGTGGTTCAGTGGGGTCTACTCGTGTAGGCTATTGTCCATTGAATTTTGAAACAAGTAGCTCAGCTATCGCAGAGAGACCGCGCTGCAGGGTGAGTCGATTTTGGCCAAAAGTGGAAGACGATATTCTGCAGACTGTGACGTAATCGGCCTCCAAAGCTATCGAATTCGGTGAAATAACGCAAAATAAGGAGATTACGCTATTCTATATCTTACAGCAAGAAACACCTCCGTATTTCTCCCAGCAAGAAGAAACTGTCACTCTTCATTCGCTCTACGGAAGTGGAAGAGGTCGGACAAAGTCTGCAAGAAGAAAGTTTAATTGACTAAAACGGTGCTTCATACTGGGTTACGGTAAATAGATCTAATTATTAGGCTAGCTAACTTGCTTGCTCGTGTCTTGGACTTGGTTACAATTTCATGCTGGGCAAATTCTCAGAACATCGAAATTTATCTCCGCAACGTGGTCTAGTAATCGCGTTTGAAACGATGAGCGAAATGTAGTCCTGTGACAATGTTATTGGTCGCGGCTATTATTCAGGCCATAACAGTTACCGTAATTCAGTTAACACTGTGCAAAAAACACATAAATTTACCATTTTAAATTGAGACGTAAACTTGAGCTGCAACGTAAAAAGTTGATGATAAGGCATTGCTTGTTTCCGACCTGTGGCCGATATAGATTTGGCCGATATGGTCTGTGGCCGATATCGATCCGGTGACGGCGCTTCCAGCACAAGACAAGTGCCCACTGTTAACGATGCACAACATGGCCAAAAAACTGGACCATTTAAAAAGTATATAACTCATATCATCAGTACGTAAGGTCACGGGTGCGAAAGTCGGACAAGTCATTAAACGGCAATTATGGTCACAGGTAAGTCATTGCGCCTTCAATGCAAGTTGGCTACTGTCCCGCTAACGAAGGCTTGTTTATCGGATGCTGCGAAGCCGGAATATTCAAGTCTGTCACCCGCATCGAGGGTTAGGACAGAGTCCGGCGGCCACACGTCGCATGCTAATCGCAATCGAACGATACGGCAAGGTCTGGCGACGATACCGGAAAATAGCGCAAAATGACGTCGGTTGCGAATGGCGCCAGCAGCGACCGCCATGCATACTGATGTCATATCGACATCGGGCGGACCACACACGACGACACTGAGCTAAGAGAGGTACGAGTCAGCGGCAAGGCTGACGTGAAATCGATGAGATTCGCAGCGTTCCAGAGCTCGGTTTCACATCACTCAAAGAAGTGGCCATTGTTATTCCCGCCCTTTAATGCACAACGTTATTAGTTTTCTCAATATTCCGTTTACATATATTAATTTAAAAGAGCTCGGATGTGTGATGTATAATAGATAATGTGATAAGCTTATAGTGGTTATTAATAGCTTATAAATCATCCTTTTACATTAAAAAAGGGAAAAACGGAGATGCGGCTGTCCCGCATCCGCCCGTGTTCTTCCGCGTTGTACCAAATGCGACAACTCTGATAATCAAGGGTCACTTTATTAATTCACAAATTTTCTTACAGTGATCTCCGTGTGGCTGTCGGCGTCTATGACTTTGTGTACTCTGTGCAGGGATAATACGCGCTGTTTACTGTGTGAGCACTTGGTACTCTCCAGTCACGTGACTTGAATCCACTCATCATTGCAGCTGACGCACGCATCTTCGCAGCCGTTATCAGTCGCAACACGCTGCAGCCTCCTCATCAGTGATAAGCAATTGATGCTCACGAGATTAAAACCAAGTTAATGTGCTGACGTGTGCACAATCATGTGTGCATATCCGATTTAAGAAACAGTTCGACCTAGTCGTCCGTCTGCCGCCCACTTCGACAATTGTGCCAGATACGAAACTGTCGCCAATTTCTGCAGACAGAGAGAGAGAGAGAACTTTATTCGCCACAACATGAATAGCAATATAATGCAATAATTGAACATATATAAATCAAGTGGCAGGCTGCCAGAACAGGCATAGGCCCAACAAGCTGGCCACCAGTATTGATTTGCTCGAGCGGTGTAGTGGTTAGCCATGGACTATATAATAACGCCGGGTTAGCGCATCCGACTGGGAACTGAAAGATCGCAAGTTCAACTCTGGCGGTTGTACTTCCGTGCAACAACTTCGACAAAGTTGTTCACACGCATGTGTCTCATTCCGTTAAGTAACGGCAACCGACCGTCCGATTTATGACTGACAGCCGCGCGTTTATTGCCTCGAGACCGGATGCAGCTTCGGTCCCGATGCTCGTATCACTACCCTTGAACCCTTTTAGTGACTAAAGTAAACACATCATTCCCCATACATATACTTAGCTCCGACACTTTCGGGACAGCATTGAAAACATTAGAGGCGTTTAGCGCAGTGCGCTATATAAAGTTACGAATTGATATAAATATTTAGTAGTAATACGCATAACAGCACAAGAAATAAAAACAGTTTTGTTCACTACATGAAATGGTAGTCTTGCTGTTTTCACTTACATGCATGTTGCTGAGTGTAATACGTACTCGAAAATGCATACACGCAGCAGATCTGGTTTCAATGTACAGTTCAAGCCACGGTACAACGTTTAATATGCTTGTAAGTGACGTATGTATGTCCGTTTTTCTGCTGTTTTTGTGACTTTCCTGTCTGTCTGTCTATTTCTGTACAAGTTACGAATAGACGTGTTCATAGAACAATCTGTGGTTCCTGTTGCTGTTTAATAGTTCGTGTTTGGTTGGGCTGCTGAGTGGTCATCAGGATCAAGAACTTGCTGTGAGTCCAGATGGCTGCGCCGTCACTGGCTGCGTGCGTGCGTGCGCATAACAAGCGATACTGCTGAGTGACCGATGCTCGACGGTACACTGGAGCTCATCAAATGCACCGTCGTCGGCATAAAAACGCCCAATCGTCGCGTGCTGTAATGATGTACGACAACTCCACGTTGCGTGTCCCTGGACCTCATCATTAATTCCATTCAACCAGCACTGGCTCGGCTGCCGACTGGAAGAGCAGAGCAACTGCTGTTATTTGATGCCTTGCGGGCGGCTGTGAAATGGCAAACAACGAGCAGGCACCGCGGATGCTGGCTGTCTTGCTAATCGCTCCGCGTACTTGACGGCGTGGTGGAGTCATGATACAAGATGTTCTGATACGTAACAGTCACGAAAACACTATCGTGCTGCCTATCTCCCGCTGAGAGTTCGACATTCAACCAGTCGCCTCCAGGAACACCTAGACTAGTAGCGTCTGTCCATTATCTCGACATTTACAAGCTCCCTCCGGTGGCAGCATTCGGCGCTCGACGTAGATTTCCTGTCAAGATAACAAGATACTGTAATCTGTCTTGGTTGGCGTGTCGTGTTTTCCTTCTCCGAGCGGCACGTGCACTGACGTCGTGAAATGGTAAGTCGGTCGGCAACCCGGTGATCAGCTGTCAATCATGACAACTTCAGCATCGCGACCCGTCGCCCTCTGCACGTCTAATCACGCCGAACTGACCGGCAGTCGACAGCGGGGGCCGCGACCCGGCGGGAGTCCAGCAGTGCCAAGTCACAACACCGGCTCGGCTCGGCTCGGTTCGCTCTTGTTGGCCGGCGTCAAATCGATCAGTCTATGACGACGACACGGACGCGTCGTAAATGAGCGCAGACATCGCTGACGCATCAATCATCACTAGCGTTGCGGCAGCTGCTGCTGCTGCTGCTGCATGGTGGAGTCAGCGACCGCTCATTCATTTCACCGGCGCGAAATGCATTCGACGGCGCACCCACAAACACGAGTGACTTGACAAGCGAGCTACAGTATTACGGACAGGGCGTAAACGTGACGCGTAACAAACTACCGTCTCGGTGGCTCAAAACGATATGTTGCTCCCTAGGGAAGCTTTTACGAATTCTGGCAGCAGTACACTCCGACAACCACGGCATTTCAATCAGTCGATCAATCAATCTTTTGCTTTTCTATAAGCCTCGTGGGGAGAAGTTTCGGCAATCTAAAGCTGTCAAACGTTTAAGGCGAACATATCAGTATATTTTTTGTAATAATAATAATAATAATAACAATAATTTGTTGCCCGACAGTTTTTAGCTGTTGATCACCCAGATTAGTGGTCTGCCCAGCTTGGCGCTCTTTTTGTAATTTTTGAAATCCCTGAATTTACGTCCTGTGTTAAAATAATAACAACAACAACAATAGCAAATGATACAGTTCAAGGATGGGCTGCGGAAGAAAGTGGAAATCAACGGAACTGCCTCCGCAACTACGCCAAACAAACTTGACAGTTCACAGCACAGCAGAGTGTGATGCAAGCGTCTACTCACAGTCTATACTTTATCACCTTTTACTGCACGCTTGCTCGCGTGCTCGCTGTGACGAACGCTGACAAACGTCAGTGTGTCTCATGGGCGTCGCAGAATAATCGGCATGAAGCACGCATGAGCGCACACATGTCTCATTCTGCAGACGACCGCTGCTGCAGGCACCAGCGGCCGCATCCGGATTTGTCATCGCTGCTGCCAAAGCAGTCATGAATGTTCCGGACTGGAGGCTGGGGCACCCCAGACAGGTGACTGCGACCACCTCGCCGGCTATGTCATGTACACGATAGTGACAGCTACAGTTACAGTCCACTTACGACTCCACAGGAAACTGACAGGCCGCCAATGTACGTAACGTCACGTGTATCGTGTTTGGTCAGACAAGAATACTATGTACACCTGGTACTGAACTATACTGCTCTGCTCAGTACGAAGATGAAGGCTTTGATTGTGTTAATTATTATACATACATAGTCGACTAGTCGCTGTCATGCAGTCTCGATAATAAGAGTTGGTACATAAATTGCACATGTGCATGCCAGCTGTGGCGCTGTATGCGTATAGGCATGTGATGATACTGCACCAAAGCTTGGCTATGCCTGCAGCCTGCAGCCTGCAGCCATGTGGTAAATTGAGTTTTGACGGCGCCGGGCGATGGTCAGCCGTCGCGGCGCCAGTTTAGAGCTGATGGCTCGAATTGGAGATAAGCAAATATGAGAGCCTTCAAAGCAATCTAGGGCATCGTTCGCTCAGCAACGGAGAATCACGTTTACACGAACAGCGTGCAATGATGACGATGAAAAGATGCAGCGAGTGGCAGATGTCGTTGATCGTATTATTATGCACGGTAATGCACCTTGTATTTTTACCGCGCTGCATGTAATGCAGACGCGGTATTGTGATGAGAATTCTGTCTGTCCGTCTGTCCGTCACACGCGTGTATTGTGACAAAACGGTAG
>Ga0049105_1000276_pt1 | contig 15799 bp, 9 predicted proteins | sample WorMetvaBAHAMAS1_FD_61260 | JGI IMG/M metagenome (GOLD analysis project Ga0049105, IMG submission 61260) | Worm MetaG Olavius vacuus BAHAMAS.1 | ecosystem: Host-associated > Annelida > Digestive system > Unclassified | place: Germany: Marburg | collected 2013-04-09
GTGCACCAACGTTACAGACGACAGACGGACGGACGACGACATATAGCGAACATGAACATGAGTTCACGTTCGCTAAAAATTGATCACATAACCTTAACTGTAAGCGCACACGACTTGGTATAACAATATGAAAAAGAAACCACGCTTCGGCTTTGATCCACAAAACGTGGCAGTCCCGATTTCACTGTATGTATAGTCTGTCAAATCTGGAACGTTTCAATTTTACACGGCCTCAACCGAAAATGAATGTTTAAAAATAATTCATGCATTTACTAACTTATTATTTTAACAGCGTCGCACTAATCAAGCCTCATTTTTGTTGCATCGTCTGTCGCGGCTTAGCCTTCCGCGATGTGACTGTATCTATTGAAAGACTAGCGACTATAATAATGTACCGCGTGGGCGGTTCCAGAGAGACCAATACGACTGTTTTAAAACTGCAGTTATTTACACTTTGTTGAAAATAAAACAGACGTACATAGCAAAGCAACAAACACATATGTACAACCAGCACAACACTGCTATTGAGAAAATAAACGTAACTTCAGCACTATCGAAAGTCGAGTCAGCGCTTCGCCGAGAAGACGTCACTGCCGTTGTCGGATTCCAAGCCAGTAAGAAAGGAAGGTCTGTCGACGAATACGAAATTTCAGTGGCGACCACCGTCGAACAGCTGCTGTCGTCACAACAGCTAGACTACTGCTGCTGCCGTCGCAACAGCCACGCCGATATCACAGATAAAACGGCCACGACACGACTGGCAGATCACCGCTCTGTTCCACCAGCTCAAAGAGTCGCTCTCCGCCGTTTCCAGAATTACAGAACGCCTTTCACATGAGATAACACGCCGTACCAATCGGCAACATCACGCTTTCACGAACGAATGCCTTTACGACCTTCATACGTCCTTCACATGAGAAGAACAAGTGTGCTCTGAGAGACAACTTAGCCTCAACTGACTAGCATGCAGACAGCGTGGTCTGACACCACGGGCCCGCCCAGGCAGTAAAGGTCACCTCTCTATATCCCAGCACGTACGTTCGACCACTGAAGCGTGACCAGACCGCGACATCGTCGACCTTCATAACTGTCGAAGTGCGGTTTTCCATTTTTACCAAGTAGTAGTGTGTGTGCACATACATATATGTGCACACATTTAAGGTGGTGTGGGCAATTTTACTATAAATGTATGCAATATTAATTCATGATTAAAACGATAGAAATATTACAGAAATCGGTTGAATAACCGGAGTTACAAGTTAAATGTGGACTGCCACGGTTTCGTGTTTACGCGTTCGCATTGCATAATTTTCAGGGACCATACTTTATTTTGCGATTCACTGCGTCACTTGGTGTTAAGTCTGGTCGTAAGTTTGGTCTTAACCTCGGTTCTAGACCGGAGTTAAGACAACTTACAACCGAACTTAAAACCTAATTAATATTCATGACCAGCAAGTATGGATCACTTGTTTACATCTGAAACCGAGTTAAATCGCGTAGACAGCAATTCTACATTTTTCTTAAACGGAAAATCCATCCCTGATCCGGTCCGATATGAACAAAATGTAGTGATGGGCTAATCATGAATATTAATTACCGAAACTTTACTTTTATAATTAGTTCCGATGATCGGTGTGGACTATGAAACAACATAGCAATATTGGAACTAAACCAGTGTACTCTTTTACGACTGTTACAATATTTACAATATAATATTAATCAATAATCAGGTCTTAACTTCGCTTTTAAGTTCGGTCTTAGGTTCGGTCTAAAACCGAAGTCAACAGGCCTATTCATGACAGCACGTATACACCGAACACACATATTGTATATATATTTGAAATATTTGTGCATAATATTTGTCGTGTATTTCGGTATTTCTACTGTCTTTGTTTCTGTTTTCATTCGCATTAATGTTTTTGAACACATGTTTAGTAGCCGTTTGTAGCTGTCCTCAAATATCTTGTCACGGAACCGACACTACCATGTGAACGCTTGCACCAGTGTGACAGCAAAGCGTTCACGTCAGAGATCGTTGGACAGACTCATCTACAAGAAACATAATTGGGATAAAGCATAAAATTAAATAATTTATTAAAATATTATACGCATACTGCACATTTCATAGGTTAGTTTATGCATTAGTCGAGTCTGGTGTTATCGATCAAGTCGGGTTTAGGTTACCAGTGTACGTTTGGTATGTAAAACACAATTATTAATAAGGAAATCAGTTATTCCTTGCTGTTGTTCAACAGACGCCAATCGACATCCGGGACTCGTCGGGAGTTCGAACAGATCAGATTTCCGGTAGTCGAATTGAATATCTGCCGTTTCCTGGCGGCTTTACCATCGCACCCGGGTAACTATTGTTTATTTATTATTATCAGTCGTTCACACTTAAAAATATAACAACAACGACGACAGCGACGACGACGACGACAATAATAATGATACTTAATGATAATTAATAATACAACAATACAAAAATTAAGCGACGTTACATACGAGTCATAACATTAGCGATAAAGGAGAACGAGACTAGTGTCACTCAACAGAAAACATCCAGACAGTAAACCATGCTCACGGCATATTTGATAAATGAAATTATGATTGCTTTGAGTTTTAAATATCTTGGCGGTATTACCTGACAAGCTCTATGATCTGTTACAAAATGTTCGCCGAAATCGATCTAGTTAAAGATTATTTAGTAGCAAATAACCCCAACTAGACCTACCGCCTACTCTCCTCTTGTTGGATAAGTTTGAGATATACTGCGATTGATTACAATAAATAATAAATTCGTTTTCCAATACAGTAGTACTCCCTGTAAAATAAACCCATTTTTCTGGCACGGCTGAATATTATTTGAGAAGCGTGATTTTATCGTTTCAGTATTATCGCAGAGTGTCAAGGAAGAAAATGCACACTGTGAATGGCACAAACTCTGGCTGTTTGCAAACATGTTTAACTTCTACTGTAGATCGAGCGATACGAAGACTCGAGGGTATAACAGTGGGCAGCGCGCGATTGTAGTTTGTGTGGTTCATAAACTATGATTGTGACACAACTATGTAAGAAGCATACATTGGCGTCTTTAGAAATTCAGTAACTAATGAGGGATCAAAAAATGGGTTTGGGGACGAAAGTACCATAGCGAGGTTAAGGGGGGGGGGGCAAAGCCCCGATGGGTCTGGGCGCGAAGCCCCCAGAAACGTGCAAAAAAGTGCTGATAATTATGCTAGTGCAAAATTCATTTTTTTCTATTTTATGCGCGTGGACTCGTTTTAGAGTAGTCTGAGTGCAATTATATAATCAAATAGTCGATTTGGCATTTTGTCGGTTTGAGGGGAATGGCCCAATGACCCCCTCCCGGCTAAGACGCCGCCTGGTCTGTATTTGCGTTATGCATCGTCAAGTACCACTAAGCGATGCCGCAGCTTTAGAAGCCTATACCACTATCTATGGCTCTTCTTCGCTATGTTTAGTAGCCATACATGAATTCCAACGTCAGTCGGAAATCATCGACTTATGCGAGTCCGGTGCACAACTGCCCGTCTCCGCATTCATACATCTTGCAAAGCCTCTTTTCGAACGGCAGGAAAGAGGCGCGCAACTGTCCGGTCAGCCAACGCACTTCGCACCGGGATTTCGTCGCTGAGTGTAGAAAATAGCGATCCATTGAAGTAGGCCTATCGCAACGTGACCAGAGCCATGCATCCAACGAAAATATCGTATTCATAGGCGTATTTGTTTATTTTATTTATTTAATTTATCAGTCCACAGCTTGAAAGAGTAGAAACAATAAGCACCAAATAAGCACAATACCTGGACTGAATGGCCAATACAGGGACTCACCACTTAAGCATGTATAGCAAGCTACCAAGCTAAAAACTATAATTGAGGGCTTCAAACATAATCGAGTAAAACAAATAGAAACAATTTTAACAAGAAACTCAGCTACCGCAGTGATAGCGCGGGTCGGCGTCACTATGCCGTTCAAGGTCGTTCATTCGCGCTTTCGATATTCGTGCTTTTTCTTAGCACACTCGTCCGCGGTGAACCCCTAAACTCAGGACCATAAAATGTGGTCTTTAAAACTAGAAATATCGCTCTATCGCGTGGTGCAAATGCATTTCGATATCTTGAACCGTTTGGGTGATCACGACTGTGACAGACGGACGGACAGACTGACGGACAGACAGAACCGCTGTTAGCAAGGATCGACCGACCCGACAAGTAAAAGAACCACGGCAGATCACGCAAAACGCCAAAATTCTCGGCAAACGCCAAAATTCATGAAAGCCGTAAATTCAGTGAATTCGTGATTTTCGTCTATAGCCCTAGTAATAAGTATGCATCCTGTTACACAATTATAGGCGTGTGGCAATTAGTGGGAAGAGCATTCACTTCATGTTCACATCTCTAATCCAATTTACGGGAAACTCGGTGACCGGGTAGGAGGGGCAGCTGCCATCTATTTGCCCAACGTGTGGACACTTATGCAAACAGACAATGCTAATTCGTTAACGAAAACTATTACGAAAATGAAAAGCGTTTATTAGGCCTAGTTATAACATAAAGATGTGAATAACGCTAATGCAATTGCAATGAAAATGAGTATGAAATACGGTTTCGTTTGCCAGGCACAGCCTGTATATCGAGTTTCGGACACATTCACCTTCCGGTCTGATATTCCTGGCGGAGAACCCGGACATGGCGGACATGGTGAGTGCATACCTACGCAAGGGCCAGCTGGCGTTCGCAAGACGCTGCAGGACCGGTCGTGCGTTCGAAGTCTACAGGAAGAAGTTTAACAACGACCAGTGGCATGCGGTACGTCTCACGCCTAAACAGCTGCAATCACTAACCGCATAGACAGCACTGTACGACACAATGCGGTATTTCGTGTTCGGAGTTCATTAGTTTTTACTGATAGACAGACAGAAATTGTGGTTTTCAGAGAAGCTATTTCTGGTAACAGTACAGAGGAAATTTTTGTTCTTCGCTAACGTTTTGGGAGAACTGTCGTAGGTAAGCTATGTGTCACTGCAAGAATGTCTGCCGCAACTATCACATCTAAGCTTCCTTTTTAAAATGTATAGGCCTATACCTACTCACCAACACGGATGCAAAAATCTTATATTATGGCGAATCCAATTCAGCGAAAACAATGGACATTGTATCGTTGTATCGTTCTAGCACTGTTTTCTCTGATGTTTTTCCAGTTATGCCATGGTACTTACTAACTCAGTTCAGTGATGTTGACAAGGCCACAACCCCCAAGACCAAGGCCAAGACCGACATTTTGTGGCCTCAGGCCAAGGCCTAACATCACTGACTCAGTGTCACCAGGAGACGGGAATACGTTTGCTTGTGACTACAGTACGTGGCAGAGATGATGCATGAACGCTTAAACGGGTCGAGTGCATGAACGAATTGAATGACAACGCGGCAGTGGCGTAACCACCGCTCTGTAGACCCTGCAATGCAGGGGGTCGCGGACCCGGGGGGAGGGCAAACGCGGTGCCTTGAAATATTTTTCAGCGTGTAACAGTAGCCTGTTTTATACACTTTTACTCTTTAGGTGGAATACAAATGCAACATAATTAAAACGCGTTAAATCAACTAAGAACCTAACAAAGTATTTCGCCAGCGGAGGATGGGGGCACGTTCTGTTTTTTTTCTGCAGGTGAAGGGAATTTGAAGTTACGCCCCTGCAGTGCGGACACGAACCTTACATTTCGACCACTATGCCGGGCCACGCTGTTTGTGTGCGCCTATGACGCAAATATATAGACGAGCTTACCTTACGTCATATACATCACGGAAATAGAATGGAAGTAAATGGAAGAAAGAGATAACTGTATGTATACATTTGGTGTCCTGGGACATCTCAGTCTCCAAGGAGAAAATCAACGCAGGCCTAAGTCAGACGTAGTAGCGGCGAGTGATCTGACAGGTTAATTTATTATGCAGTCCTCCGGGACGCATGACGTCTTCGTGATGCAATGCCTAGCTGCTCTGGCCTCTCGTAATTTTGTGAGCATTTAGGTGCGGTATTTTACGCCCACACACACAGCACAGTAGTAAACAAGAAGCTCAGCTGTCGCAAAGAAACCGTGCGACTTCTAGGTGGATAAGTTTTGGCCAAAATATAAATGGAAGACGATATTCTGCATCAGACCATATAAGTCCATCTACAACCACTGTGACGTAATCGGCTTCCAAAGCTATCGAATTCGATGAAATAACGCAAAATAAGGGCTATTATGTCTTTCAAGGTCATTTAAAGTTACCGATGTCGGTACCAATCGAAAGCCCATATGCGACTTCCTATTAGTGATTAATACTAACTGTCATCCTATATCGTACCATTTTGAAGTTATGGCAGATTATTGTTCAAATGTTGGACGAAAAACGGCCACTTTGCGTTTTGACACCCCTTTGTAGGAGGCGGGGGCGTACATTGTTCATCTATAGGTTCATTGGAAAGCTCGTAGTGGACTTCCTATTCGTGTTAAATGAACTTTTTAGCACTAGGTGTTACGGCTGAGGCACTACGAACGAATATTGATTTGAAATCGGCGTTTTTGAAGCGGGTTGGTCAGTTTCGGCAAAATTTTCAGGTAGAAGTGGACGTCACCAACTATTCATTTTTGCACGGATAGATAGACCAGTGAATGTCTTACAACTCTGTCGCTGATGGTTTTCACACAATGTAACTTTGTAGCAGACTTTCTTCGAGGAAAGTGCACTTTTTTGGCAGAAAACGGTTATTGGGCGTTTTTGAGCCCCCTCTGAGGGACTTAGGGGCAACGTGCGCTGTTCACCTTAGGCTTATTGGTAAGAGCGTAGTGGACTTCCTATTAGTGATGATTAAATTATTCGCTAGGTATTACGGTTGAGGCGCTACGAGCAGATATCGATTGAAAATCGGCTTTTTTAATTGTTTGAAGGCCAAAATTTCAAAATTTCCAATAATTCACCCGCGTGTCAACACAATATGGCAATGCGCGGCTAAGTTATTGATGATTTAGCTATTTTTTTCCTGCGGGTTTTGTACCGCATTTCTCAGCGTTGGAGGGAGCGACCCATACCAGATTTGGGGGAAATAAACCAATTATTTGCGCTTCCAATGCATGTTCTAGACTTCAGATACCGGTACGTTGTTTCATTTCGAAACTGGAGAGCATCGTCGACCTGGGTCGAAATTCGAAGCCAAATTTTAGACTCCCCTTCCGTAAAAATTGGAAAGGATGGGCAATATTTACATATTTGGGCGGTCAGCTTAGATGAACATTTGCTTTCCTGGTAGCCCGTCACTGTGCTTTTTACTGTGATTGTTGTTATTCAGTTGGTTATTTTGCACAGTTGGCTAAATAAATTGATTGATTTATTTATTTATAAGTGTATATTTAATTTTAAGGTCACCGTCGGACCAAACATCTGGTGTACTTTTGGTGGGGCCGCTGCGCAGGTTAGAAGATCGAACAAATTTTTCCGGCCCGTTTTTCCGTGGGCAATTTTGTGAGAGCTAGTTCTCCCTGGGTGTGTGGACTCAACTGTGCCGAATTAGGCGAGGACATGGACCCATAGTCGAGCGTGTTTTAGATTTCAGATGCATGTGTTGTTCCGTTTCGAAACCAAAGCCCCTCATATGCCAAACTGAGGCACTTCCGGGCTTTTAAGCTTTAATGAAATATGCATCGTAGTTAAAAGCAATGTTATTTTACATGTTCTGCAAACTGCTGTTGTTTATGGACACTACATGTTCAGTGTGTCATGTGTGCTGTTTTATGTGGTGTATATAAAAATGACTGCTTTCAGTAAATGGTGGCACAAGCCAGTTTTCTATTTTTTACGTATTTCACTCTTTAAGTGTGCTGATTCAAGACCGGTCAAAGCGTTTTTTGGTCCTGCTCTCGAGATAAAAAAGTCTTGATATTTGTCATGCTAATTAAATATGGCAATTTTGGTTTTGTTATGAGAAAAATCGTTTTTACATTATTCGATAAAAGTAACTGAATTTATTCAAAATGCTTTTAAAGACTGAATATTACGTTATTTTTCTTGTCTTTGGCTTTAGCCTTGGCATGGTTTCGACCCGTTGGTCTCATTAACATCCCTTCACCTGTTGCAAACTCCCATAATTCAATATCCCGTATAGTTTAGTAATTCAATTATTACAACCGTTTACAAGCAAGTAAGCAAAACTTACATGCATCACGCGCCATGTAGCAAGATGTTATTCGTAAGAAATTATAACATACAATAAGCGATATTTGCTAGAATGCACTTATCAGCGAATAATAAATCGTATACGGGCTGTCGTTTTAACTATTTTGGATGCAGTTGACGTACTATCACAACGACGACGGCGGTCAGTTGCTGGTGGACGGTAAGAACGCTTTCAGGCACTATCACATTGGTCCATGCTCCAGCTTCACATCGATACTGTTCGGAGGCATGACAGTCCAGATGTCTGCAGGAAGATGGACGGTAAGTGCGCACTGACATGTTACCACGGATCCATTTGTGAAATCATCATTGGGGTTCTGCCCCCGCCCATCTCTTCTTTGACCTCGTCTCTCCTCTGCTGACATCCGTCTCTTTCTTCCATTTTCTTACGGTTTACATTGTAATCATTTAGCTGGCGGTACTGAGAAATTAAATGTTAAGCCTAATCGACATATGTCCTACTCCCCCCCCCCACTCTAATGTTACATACTGCCGCGTCTCAGGCCAGGCATCAACAGGAGTAACTGGCTACAGCAACGCGATGCTGTCCCGCACTAACTGACTTTCTTGATTGTCCGGGTACTTTTTCATTATTCCGAACGCCGCTATTCCGAATATCGTTCAGAGCAGCGAATAAATACTACTGCACAAGTTTAGAGGGCGTACGCCCGTTCCAACATATTTAAAATTTCCGCTATTTGGTTCATTACTTGGTCTTATCTCATATACTTTATTTTATTCTTTTATGCTACAGTGCGCAATAAGACTAAAAACCTAATTGAAAATACAACATGAGGACAGGAAAAAGCAGGAAAAAAACTGCAGAGCCGGATTAAGCTATTTCGAAGCCATAGGGTAGAATTATGAAGCGCTGTCTTCTCTTCCTTTCCATCGTCCACTAAACTGAACTGAACGTCCATTCATATTGTGTTTTAAGGAAGAACTTGCAATTTTTACCCGCACAAGTTCACAGTAGAGTGAGATAATCAGTAACAGAGTAATGACCCTGCAAAAGTTTACGTCAAGCAGAATTGAAGCGAAGACACAACACCTGGGAGCTACTGCTTTAATGTGCAGTTCGAAACTGTTTGCAAAAGTTATCTATTTCACAATATAAGTAATTTTTCAAAAGAAATAAAATAGAGACTCGCTGCATAAGTGAAGTTACCAAGCAAGTTAACTTACAACTATTACAGTTACCAACTTACTATGGGAAAACGGCGCTAATTTCAGGATTGCCGGATTAAGCGTGCATAGGTCCAGCTGAATGAAGCAGCCATAGTACTGTACAAGTTTAGAGGGGTTTAGAAGCAGCCCTTTTATTACGACAACGTCTGGATGAAACGGCGGAAACGCTGAAGTTTACAACAGAAATTTAATAGTAGGGGGTGTGGTGGCATCTGGCAGGGGCTACATAGATAAAATCTGTGTATTTTGGTACATTTAGGCAATGCTAGAGTGAAGATCCCTTCTAGTTCCTATGGTGTCGTCTACAGTGCATCCTCTGTATATAGGCGACGGTCCTTCTAGGAATTAACCAGATTCTCTCATCGGTCGTGAGCAAATCCCATGATTGCCCTGGACTGGAGACATGTGGGGAGGGGGTTCGCCCCAACATCGGTCCCCATAACTTCGCCACTGCAAGTGTATTATACATGTTTCAGATTGTTGTGTCGGAAAGCAGCATATATAGGTTATAGACTAGGCCTGTCTACTGAAAAGGCGGGAAATAAACAAGAATAAGAAAATTAATGGAAAACCAATATGCTCGTCAGTGAGTTGATCAGCTGAACGGCTCGTATATCTACCTATAGCTATACTGACTCACAACCCATCTCACTCATCTAATTTTGTGATCCGATGGTAGGATTAATGGACGTACATAAGTTTGCAGATTTAAAATATAACGTAGGCTTACGTACAAAGTGAACCATAGTTGCACTTGTGTCGACCACCTGATGCACACCATGATGCGAACAATTGGCCGTTTCGTTAATTCTATAATTTGACTTGTATTTTAGAGTACAAACGCTGTGGATCGTAGTAACGACGTCAGAGAATCTGCAGCGGTAAGTATTGATTTGCGACAATAATTAATTGTCGATTTAACTATGTTCATTAGACGGTGACATTTAATGACGGCTACAGTCAATGGCGTAATATTTTACACCGAGCACTCGAAGAGCGGTCAGTGCCGTGCGTACCCGGACTTTCAGATCCAGACTCTCGATCCGGATGACTCCAGTATTTAATGGAGACTTGTTTATCCAAATAGACATCTTTGATAAAATTTTCACGAAAATCCGATCAGTAGTTTTAAGTGAAGTTGCTAGAGATAATCAGATAAACAGACAAACAGACAGAAACAAAGTCAAAGAGAGTGGACAAACGCCGTGTAAAACAAAGGCATTGGCAGACATAATCAATCACATAACAACGTGGGTCCGTGTTCCAGCTTCTCATCGTAGAGGATCGTATAAGTTAATGAAAACAGTCTGTGTTTTAACTAACTGTTTTAACCTATAGGCCTACAAAGGATTATTATTATGGCCGCTCGTGCGTGGTATCATTATGTTTACCCGCGTGCTGTCTTTTTTCATCGAAAGCCACTCGAACGAAACTCATCTGAACTTCATCATATTTGAAAATGGACGTCCAAAGTTTTGGGATTCCCTCCTCTAAAACGTGGGGCTCAATAAGTGCCCATTTTCAGGTGATTTTATGACAACATCGCGATTTAAGCTGCAATATCGTCGGAACGAAATGCTTTATATAAAACGGAAAATTTAAGCTACAAAGGTAACATACCATACATTTCCCCAAAATTTGGTGAACTATGGTCCACAAACGGCTAAGAGCACGTGGCTCATTTACCCCCCTCTCTCCATGTGCCCGTGTGCAATTTCCGCGTTAACTTGCTTTAGTCGTGTCTGCTTTTCTTCTCTGTTTACAGGGTTTATGCTGTGGGATAATCCTGATGATGATAAAGACAATTCCAGTGCAATAAATCACAGGGAGTTAGCTATAGAAGTGTCGCATAAACTAAAATTACTTTTACAGTAATCTTGAAACTCGCGCCTACTACCGTTTTTGGCGGCGCAACATAGTAAGCGCGCGGCATTATTATGCTATCAGCTATGCCTGTCCATTACACATAAGTCACACGCCTAAACGGTTCAAGATGTCGAAATACTTTCTGCACCATACGATTTCCTAGTTTCTTGTGGCCAAATTTATTCGTCCCAAATGTAGGAGTTCACCCCTTCCCCAACGAATGCGTTAAAGAGAGGCACCCTTTCTCGAGGGCAAAATTGGACTTCAAAAGGGGGTTTCCATATCTGGGAAAGGGTGCAAGGTGTATGGGTTTCATAGGAAGAAGTCGCATACGGCCTTTCCATTGGTACCAAAATCGGTGACCCTGAATGACCCTGAACGGCGTAATGTCCGTTATCTTGCGTTATCTCAACGAAATTGGGACATTTGGGTTGCGACCATCCGACCAGATCACGTGACAACCAAGTAGCTCCGACCTCAGTCCGGTCAAGATATGGAACGTCGTCCATCAGTGAGTCTATCAGCCGCTGGTGCACAACACTGACGAACTGAAGCAGCACTTGCTGTGCGCTTGGCGTACGTCAACAGCGTCATTATTAGCCATGCAATGATGCAACTGATGAGTGGCGTGGGGCTTCTTCGAGCACCTGTTCGGGCAAATGCTGGACACTTTGAGCAACTATAGTGACAGTACCAATATCCATTCGTCTATATGACAAGAAACGTTCGATTTTGTCAAATGTACTAGGCCTATTTTTATTTTTAAGTTATTTTTTTTTGTGATTTGCAATAAATTCGAACTTTTTAATTTTCCGATATAGTGCAGCAACATTGCGGTGGGAAATATTTTAGGCCTATGGGTTTCATTGAAAATTTAACGTATTTCCACTGGTGAAAAAGTTTTGAAAGTCGATTAAGGGTTTACGAAATTATCGACATTCTGTACATTTTTTTGGGACATGGTGTATGTAACTATGTATATAGCCTACTACTCTGTCTGGTACTACTGTTTGGCGTTTTCGTTGTTTTAGGCGTCACGACATCGGTTCTCGGGATGTCTTCGAAATTTGAGGTTTGACGGGAAGATTCCCGTGGTGCATCCACGCTACTTCGCCGTGTCTCAGTGTGATGAGCCTCCCGATTGATACTAATAGGCGATCGGCCTGGGTCCTGCAGAGCCGACAAGGATGTCTGTATACGAAACACGAGACGCAGTCGTTTTGCAATAGTGCATTTGTTGGCTGAAACAAAAGATTTTGATTGTCTGATGTACATGAAGAACAACGATATAATAAAAAACAAATCATCAGTTGTTTTCTTTATTAATTATAGATATGCTTAAACTATAATTTTAAGACCTGTTCAGCACAATAGATAAGTATGCTAGGGTATTCTCTCTCAGGCGTTTAAGAAGCATGCGTTCATTTGCATACGCGACACAACAAAGACTACGGCTCACACAACTGTCTTTCTCTCGGTGATGCAGTTTCGTGCAGTTAAACTTTTTAGCTATTGTTCATTCGTCATTGTTGGAAAGATAGTTTTCAGCTGCCGCTCGATCGAACGCGTTTAAATAAAGGGAGGCGTAGAGCAGATGGCAGACTGTTAATGACCCACATCGTTGACCTACACAATAGAAAACTTCGCTGTCCGGCTGGTGTTCGTAGACCTACTCTTGGCAGGTGGACATCCAAATCCAGTTGATCTACTTGATTTGAAAACGCCAGAGGCACGAAGCACATCCGCGAGTTAGTGTGGAGTGTGTAAACATGCTGGCTGGCATCATGGTATGCATTTTAATTGCCTGCTGAAGTGCAGCATCTGAGCAGAAGCAGAACGTTTTTAGCGCAGTAACTCGCGTCTAACTCTGTTATAGCGCGCTATTGCTATAGGCCGTTCTGTCTGTCTGTCTGTTTGTCTGTCTCTGTCCGTCCGTCCGTCCACGCATCTTTCCGCCTGTCACACTCATCAGCCACGCTTACACTGTTCAAGATTTCAAAATACATTCACACCGTGTTTATATACTGTGTCCATAAAAATAGACCAAATGTTTTTGTAATATCTTTTACAAAACTAGGGCGAAGCTGACGAAATTTGGTACACCTATTCCTAAATAAATTTGCTGCGAAGAGATGTGAACGTTTTCTACCTAACCTGAATATCTTTACACGAATTTGGGAAACTTTGAGTTATACCATACGAAAGAGCATTTAGCCTAGTTTTCTGAGTAGAAGAATCGTTGGTGGAGGCGACCTCTTCTACCTGACATTTTGGGTCAACTGGCCCCCGTTGGAGCGGTAAATCGCCGATTTTGAACAGATATTCGCTCGTAGCGCCTCAGCTGTAACACCTAGCGAAAAAAGGTCAATTAACACTGATAGGAAGTCCACTACGCGCTTTCCAATGAGCCCAAGATGAACATCGTACGTTGTCCCTAAGCCCCCCCCCTCCAAAGGGTGGCTCAAAAACGCAGTGTCCAAAATTCGAACAAAAGCTGCGATAACTCCGAAACGGTACGAGATAGGATGTCAGTTACTATTTATCACTATTAGGAAGTCGCATACGGGCTTTCGATTGGTATACCGACCTCGATGACCTTGAACGCCGTAGCCCTTATTTAGAGTTTTTTTTCACCGAATTCGACAGATTTTCAGGCCGATTATATCAGAGTGGTTGAAGATAGCCCTATAATGTCAGTAAAATATTGTATCCCAGTTTAAGTCTTCCACTTTTGGCCAAAACTATAACTCACCCTGCAGCGCGTTCTCGCTGCGATAGCTGAACATCTTGTCAGTCGTTGTTTCATGTCGCCTAGATCAATGATGAATGATCAGTGATTACTTTCTCTTGCATCGCAATAGTCCCCACATTACGGCTGACGGGTATAACGGGCGGCAGTGACGTACGGGCTGACCCGACGCCGACGGCCGTCCCGTCGGCCTGTGTGTCGCTGCAGGAGCCGTCGCGTCGGCTCGTCGCTTCGGAACGCGTCGCGACGAGCGTGGTGCGCGGCCTTTCTTGTAGCGTTCTCACACAAAAACAAGATTGCCATCTAATTTAAGGTGTAACCACTCGTGAGGCGTGGCCTGTGGCGCCATCTGGAAACTGATGAAAATTGCCGACGGAAGTTGATCAACGCATGAACAGGCATTTGCGACAGACATTTGCGATTTTTTTGCTCCTGAGCCTGACACCTTGACCGAGATCTGATGACCTTCATATACGAACTTGACCCGTATTACTGCGATATGCATGTGCAAATACGAACTTCCAATTTCCTACGACCCACGTGAAGGCTTTCGACAGTGATCGTCTGAAAGTGACAGACATAGTACATAGAGACAGACACGACTGAAATCATATGCCACTCCGCTTCGCAGGTGGTCAACAAAGGTGGTCTGCTGTTCAGAGTGACACAAAGAAATGGTTTCCCCCGAACTTGTCTGAAGTTCGAATTACGGTGAAAGAAAGACCCATGGTTCGAATTCGAAGCTGTGGTCACTTCGAAGTTTCAAACGTAGAATGCAACCATAGATCATAGACAACATTCGTAATTAGCATTAACTGACTCACTATTTTATCTATGTAAATAATAAACATGGCTACTAGTGCGCAGGTGGAGTTTATTGGTGCATTTTAATCAAATTTCTTACTGTAGTTAATTCTGTATGACTGTCGGAATATAAAATGATGAATAAATAACACGTGTGGTTCTGTTTTCTTTAAGTAATGCAGCTGACACACACACATACACTTTTAATGACCACGTTCTCGTGAACTTGGGTTAGCCGCGGTTGGGCTAGCATGAAGTCTTATGTGCGCATGCGTAGTAAGCATGCATAGTAAGCAGTCGTGAGTCGTGAGGGTAAGGGTTAGGGTTAGTGTTAGGATAGTGTATAGAATAGCCACCGGGGGCTATTCTTGGATATGGCCCCACTGTTTTGGATAACCACTGCCCGACTAGACGCTGACAGTAGATGTAAATCATGGATTAATGTAGACTGACAACTGGAAAATGTGGTGTTAAATTAGACTGCAACTTGAAGAATATGAATATATTAGTGACAGTGGTCATTATAGATATTGTTAACGTACAATTTTCAAGTGTTTTTATTAATTAAAAAAGAAATAAACTAAAACAGTTATTGCACTGCATTGCCACTTGACACCAACCATCCGCCAGTCATTCTTGGCTCTAAACATGACCAGGTCCATATTAGAGTTCTGCATGGCCTGTTTTTTTTCAGCCTGGCCAAGTCCGTCTTCAGCGTACTTGAAATAGTATTTAAAGTAGGTTGAAGACTTCAAATAAGTATGTAACATTAACTAAATAGTTCCGGCATTAGGTAAAAGTTACATTTATAACATTTATTACTTTTTGATAATTACTTGTAGCGATGGCACGATATATCGTATCGTATCGAATATCGCGATATTGAGGTCGTATCGTGGCATATCTTTATCGCGATAATTACCCCTCAAACGAAGTCGATATTCCGCACAACTC